>TARA_R110000868_G_scaffold5261_1_pt1 | contig 210188 bp, 179 predicted proteins | sample TARA_R110000868 | Tara Oceans TARA_R110000868 (sample SAMEA4397489) | marine metagenome | biome: Polar Biome; feature: [SRF] surface water layer (ENVO:00010504); material: water (ENVO:00002006), including particulate matter (ENVO:01000060) such as... | depth 5 m | reverse complement strand
CTTTCACCCCCGAGCTGAGAAACATGCCTGGCAAACCAAAAAAACAGGAACGGATGATGACATCCGTTCCTGACCCCCTCAGTGCATCTCGTCGGCTAGACTGTGTCTAGTTTTTACTGTTGCGTCTCCAGGGCCTTTAGGACCGAGTATCATAGATTGAGAGACGTTAAGGTAACTGTGATACGATCTAGATCAGCAGAGTGGCTGCTGTTTCAAACCGACGATTGTGATCGCCTTGGCAACTTCGCGTTCCTGCAGCAACCCTTCCAGGTTGGGCATGAAGTCCACCGACATATACCACTGCATCAGAACATCGAACATGGGCTCGAGAGATTCTTCATCGATCCCGAATTCTTCTTTCATCGGCAGTGCTTCTTCGGGTGACATGTCCTGAAACTGACTGATCAGCAGGAAGTCACCCTCGTTGGACAGATTCAAATGCAGGTTGCGGATTTCTGATGAAAGGAAATGATCCACGGAAATGTGCACGTCCAGTGGCCCCCCCGCCAGATGACGGCGTGCTTCTTCCGGTTGTTCATCGATGATGCGTGCTGCGGATTCGCAGACAGCATACACGACACTTTCATCAACCAGGTCGCCTTCGACGTTCTCACTGGCCAGATGCTTGGCCCAGGTGACAGAGAGCAGATCCAGTTGCACGTGTGGAGGGACACTACGCAGAAACGGAACCTCGGTCAGAAAACCGAATGAATCAAATGGATCATCGCCCACCTGCTTTGCCAGGGCGATTCGCTCCAGAGTATCCATGAACGCAATCCGGAATGCGATGTAGCTTAAAAAGGTTTGAGGCAGGACGTCTTTGGAAATTGTAAGCATGATGATAATCGCTTGGCAAAAGTTGTAAATCTCAGATGCTTCAGGCAGTGCGTCATTCACGCTTCTGGCACTGTCCTGAAATCAGTTACACTTGGTAAGTGACAGGTATTACTTTGCCAGACAGGTATCCCAAACACAATAAAAAAGTTTTGAAATTACTTTGAAAAACAGTGGATTGATTAAAGTGCATGACTCTCTGTCAACACTGTAAAACAGGGCCTAATTTACTCATCAAACCACATTTCGCTTAAAATGTGTAACCGGTAAACTGGCTCTGACTGTCATAATCGATACAGCGATACCGGCGGTGATCACATTGTAGGAATCAGCACCATTCTAAATCCACTCAGTCCCTTTGATCGCTACGTTTTACAGCGGATTCCACCAACCGGCATTTCACCAAAACTCAGCGATGACACCGGTTATGACTTTGATCCAGGCCAGCATCCAGTTCCCGCGCGATCTGCTCCCAGTGATAGCGAGCTGTAATTTTTTTGAGTCTGCTGCGCAGATCCGAAACCGTTGATTCCAATTCTGCCGATTTGTCAAGCTGCTGAATCAAAGCGACCAGCGATTCTGTGGTTCCGTCGTAAAAACATTCCGGCGTTTCAGCAAAGATTTCAGGATAGGCCAGGCGACGAGGCAACACAGGCAGGCAGCCTGCCTCTACCGCTTCCAGAATAGAAATCCCGAAGAACTCATGGATCGCAGTCGAGACCACCAGGTCCGCGTTCTGCAATACGCTATGGAATTCTGAACGGTCTTCCACAAAGCCCCAGTGATTAATACGGTCTGCAAATTGTGCATTCAGACTGACAAAACATTCGGGAGTTTCGGGAGTCGACTGCCCCAGGACACTCAACCGAAAATCGACTCCTGCCTGATCCAGCAGTCGGATCGCTTCACAAAACTGCTCCGGGTTTTTGTCATATTCCCAGCGGGCCACCCAGAGAATCTGCAGAGTTCCTGATTGCTGTTCACGCGGTGCTGCATCTGTTTTCTGAATTCCCGGTGAGATCACCGCTGCGTTCTGCTCACAATCTTCCAGGGCATCAGTGAATGCGAAATCGGGCATACGTCGCAGAAAGCTTCGGGATGCCTGGAAGAATTCCTGACGATGAAAGCTGGAATTGAACCAGAGAGAATCTGCAGCCAGCGCTGATTTCAAATTGATGAATCCATACGTCAGATCGCGTGTTTCTCCTTGTGGAATTGGATAGGTCCATTGATTCTCATGGAAGTAAACGATGCGAGGCAACGCCGCGATTTCCGCTGGTACCAGCCCGAGAAAAGCTGTCAGATCAAACATGTCGGTAACAAGTAAGACATCCCAGCGTTCACCCGCAATCAAACGGTTTCGAACTTCTGCGGCCAGCGTCATCGCTGCATGCTGCATCCGCCATTTCCAGTGACGGGCCGGGAGTGTGAGCGAAGTGAACTCATGCTCGCTGTGATCAATCCACTGCGTCAGGAATTCACGATGACTCCCGCCATGATAGGCATTGATTGCCAGAACTCGCATCAATCCATTCTCTTCCCGAATCCAGGCTTAAAACACCTGTAGAAAAAATGCCTGCAGAGACAGACTCCGATACGACGCAACTGCAGGCGTTCTGGTTTGATTAAACGCGTTCCAGAGTATCCTTTGCAACAGGTCCTGCATGGGCCCCCTGCTCCTGTTCGAGGTGCTGGATTCGCAGAATCGCATCATTAAAGCTCGCCAGACAGTTTTCTTCGGTTACTTTTTCAATGATTTTCAGACGAGTCAGGGTGCGTTTGACCTGTGGTCTTGTACCTGTGAAAAAGACCGTCGCTCCCTGATGATGTGCTTTTTCGATGATATCGTCAAGCAGGTAAGCGCCCGACATATCGACCATAGGCACCCGCGCCATGCGGATAATCAGGTATTTGTAATCAACGAGCGCGGAAGAGGCCCGGTAAATCGTGTCGGAAACGCCAAAGAACAACGGTCCCTCCAGACGCAGTTTGAGTACTTTCTCTTTGAGTTCTTCCGGCATGGAAACATCGGTGGGCAAAGAACGGTTCATTTCATTCAAACTGACCACATTCTGCTCGTAAATCTGCCCGAGTTCCTGGATGATTCGTACAAAAGCAATTGTAATCCCGACCCCCATCGCGACCAGCAAATCTACAGAAATGGTCAAAATCAAAACGGCCCAGAAACAGATCGCGTCCGTAAGAGGCATACGGTGCAATACAGGCAAGACGCGGTAATCGATGATATCAATACCCACTTTAAGCAGAATCCCTGCCAGGCAGGCCATCGGAATGCAGGTGGCATAGGGAGCCAGTCCCAGCATTAACGCTAGAAGTACCACACCATGAATAATCGATGCGAGCCCCGTTTTCCCGCCACACTTGATATTGGCCACAGTCCGCATGGTGGCAGTTGCAGTGGTGACGCCCCCCACGAGACCACAGCCCAGATTGGCAACTCCCTGACCAAAGATTTCACGATCACTGTCATGTCGCTCATTCGTCATGTTATCCGCCACCAGACAGGTCAACAGCGAATCAAAAATACAAAGCCCGGCTACAGCAAAGGCACCGCCAATCATATCACCAAAACGGCTAAAATCAGGCCAGTATAAATGAGGTAAACCAACCGGCATGGAACCGAGATATTCGATGTCTCTGAAACCAGAGAATTGAGCGATGCTGGTTCCCACAATTAACCCCAGGAGAGGAGCCGGCAGCCACTGTTTTTTGGTAATGCGAGGCCAAAGCAGAATAGTAAAAAACGTTGCCAGAGAAATAATCAGTGCATGCGGTTTTTCATGCATGACGTCATAAGGGATTTGCTTAATAGCTCCCACCACAGAACTCGGCGTGGCAAAGCCCAGCATGGGTGGGATTTCGAGCAGAATAATAATCACGCCGATCCCACACATAAACCCGGACACCACAGAATACGGCGTATAGTAGATGAAGCGGCCGATTTTCATCAGCGCCAGCGCGATGCAGATCAATCCGCTCAAAAAGACCATCGACATGATAAACACCATATCCGGTTCACCGGATGCCAGTTTGGTCGCAGCAATCACTCCCGCTAACTGCATCACCATGGGACCAGTTGGACCACTGACCCCGGTCGTGGAACCTCCAAAGAGTCCTACCAGAATTCCACCACAAATGGCGGCCCACATTCCTGCTTCTGGCCCTAACCCGGAAGCCACTCCGAATGCCAAAGCCAACGGCATGGCGATCACAGCGACCGTCACTCCGGACAAGAGATCCGACGGAATGTTGGTGTGCATAATCTTGATGTTATGCCAGGGGTTAAAATCACTAAGATATTTAAAAGCATTAAATTTAGATTCATTTGAATCAATTTGTGACATCGCGGGCATCCATTATAATGCGTGATCCTGAAATCATTCAGGTGGGATGAAGAAGAAAGCAGCACTCTCTGTTCAAGCAGCTCTTTAAAGTCCACATGGAACGAGATCAATTCATATACGAAATCGTAAGGGAACTGAGCTGAGTGAGCGCAACAGGAAAGTTACCAGTAGTAATGAAATGAGAGCATGCCCGGAAAACCGGGCAGCATTCAACTGAGGGCAGGAGGTCCGCGAGAGATATGAATCTCATCGCGATCGGACTCTTTCACGCTGAAATCGACATTTTCAGCCAACATGCCCAAAAGGGGCAGAGTGACTGAGAATTCAGCATCCTGAATCAGAGTTTCTTCTTCGACCGAGTCTTCACTTTCCTCCAGCTCAAATTCAGCACAGAGCCAGTCAGGATTGGACTCGGGAACATCCAGTAAACTCGAACCGCCTAACAGAAAAACGATGTCCAGTGCAATCACTGTACAGAGCATGAACATCAGGGGCTGGCGGGAATTCTGAAGCATGCATCTATGATATTTTATTTTCTCACTTTGTCAATGACGCGTTTGTGAAGTAACCTGAATTAGGAGTTCTCGACTGATGATTCGTTTGAGCAACGTTCGTAAGTGCTTAATAACTCTACTCTATCTCATATTTTCTCAGCACACCTGTATTCACAAAGCGCTGGCTTCATGTGAGAATATGAAAGAGTCTGGCAAAATACGTCCTATATTAAAAGTATGGTCTACCAGGGAAGAATTAACGGTTATCGCCAATATGGCGTCTCTCGTTCTCCAGAATAGATTCACCTTCCTGACAGAGTTCCACTAAATACAATCAAAATCAAACAGGGCCATCCGCCCTGAATCCCGAAAGCGTGAGGGGCTGATGAATCGTTTATATCGTTATAATCTGTTGCGTTCCTGTCTGGTGATGATCTGCCTGGCCTACTGGATCTCTCCCGGGCTCCAGCCGGCGTCAGCACAGATGAAAGAAGAATTGTGTGACTGTTCTCCGGAATTAACACTTCTGTTGCGGGTCAACGATGTGCGTCGCACGGCAGATCTGGTCACCAAAGCAGGCGGTAAGATTCTCTATGATCCCAACCTGGGAATTGGAAACGATATCCCCTTTCTCGTCGTCAACCTGCCTCCCACCAAACTCAACGATAAAAAATTTATTGATTCGCTGAAGCTCCCTTCGGGTGTAATGGAAGAAATTATCCCCAGCAAAATTGTGCCTCAGGCTGAACCCGCCATTGATTCCGCTGGCTCTGATTCAACCAGCTCTGCAGAACTGCAGGTAGCCCCCGAAGCAGATTTTGATTCGCTGTACGTGCCTCTGGATGACATTAAGGTCCCTGCACTGCGAAAGCGGGTTGCCGGCAAAGGCCTGGGTGAAGACACGATTGTCGCCATTATCGACACCGGTATCGATACCAGTCACCCCGTCTTTCAGGATCGCGTCATTTTCTGGAACGATGCCACTCGGGAAGGTCGTTCGCCACTGACCAGAAGCAGACAGCTGGATGGAAAAATTGAACTGGAGCATAACAAGTTCGTCGCGTTGCCCGAAAAAATCAAAGAGAATGAGTATGTTTTTTCCGGATATATCGACGAGAAAAAGCTGGGATTTCAACAGGGAGACCTCTGGACCACACTCGGCAAAGAGGGAGTCGATATCAATCGAAATGGCACCAAAGATGATAAACTGCTGGTCGTCGTGGGTATCATTCCGAACCCTGAGCTGGCCAAACTGGAAGAAGCCAGCAAGAAAGCAGCAGAAGAACGCAAAGCTGCTGCTGCCAAAGATGAACCCATCCCCGCTGAAAAGCCTGATCTGGAAAAACGGGATCTGACCAAAGAATATGCACTGGCATTTGTCGATGTGGACATGGATGGCAAGTTCAGCAAAGAAGAAGCTGACACCCCCATCATGGATTTCAATTCCGCACGTAAAATGCAGCGGGAAGACCTGAAACCTCCCTATCAGATTATGCTGGAATTTCCTTCTCGTACCAAGCGCATTGCCTACCCACTGTTGTTCCGCCCCAATGCGAAAAAACAGGTCACCGAAATCACCGTCGCTTTCGACCAGCAGTCTCACGGCACCCATGTCGCAGGAATTGTTGCCGGCAGTGGTCTGCAGATTGAAGGCGCCGCCCCGAAAGCCCAACTGATGGCCATCAAGGTCTGCTCAGGTCGCAGTTGTACCGACCAGGCGATTCTACGTGGAATTGTTTCTGCCTTTTTCAATCCGCAGGGTTATGTTCCTGATGTCGTGAATATTTCACTGGGGAGCCACGAAGGTTATGTGAAGCGCCCCTTGAGTATTCTGATTCAGGACCTCTCGGCGAAATTCGGAACGACCTTTTTTATCTCCGCCTCCAATGATGGTCCCGGCTACCGTACAATCAACGGTCTGGGCGGTTCCAGCCCGGCGGTATTTGTCGGTGCCCATGTCTCAGCCAACACCTTACGTGAACACTATCGCCTGGCCGAAGGGGTGAATGCTCCCGAGCATGGACTGCTTTACTTCTCTTCCCTGGGACCTTCCTATACAGGGGAAATGCGACCGAACGTGGTTGCCCCCGGTTCCGCCCTGTCATCGACGCCGCTGAACTCGGATGGCTCCAGCATGTTCAACGGGACAAGTATGTCGTCGCCCATCGCCGCTGGTGCAGCCGCTGCCATGCTGTCTCTGATCAAAGCAGACAAGGAATATGCCAAGGTCCTTGAACGGCAGGAGAAGAAGATTGAAGCCATTCGCAAGAAATCTTCCGACAGCAAATATTCACTGACCTCACTGGCATTAAGCATGCGACTGGCACTGGAAAACTCCGCCTTGCGAATGAAGGGCTTTACTTACGCGCAACAGGGAGCAGGCCTGATCGATATCGATAAAGCCTACCCGGAATTTTTGAGGCTGGCGAATCTGACGCTGGAACCGAAAAAACAGACTGCCGAATTCAGCATCAATCACTATTCCAAGTTCAATCGTCTGTACGATCGCTCGAATAATATCGAAGCTCACAAACGCGTTGATCTGGATCTGAATATTGACGGCGAAGTGTCCGACCAGGGCAGCCTGCTATTAAAGAACACTCCTGCCATCGTCAAACTGGAAAAAGTAGAAGTACAGGACAGCGATGGGAATGTCACGATTCTGGATGTGAATGGGAAGAACGAGAAAGTCCCCTTCTCCATTGCATTACCAGGGAAAGAAGAAGCGCAGGGGAACCAGATTTCACTGGTCCTGTCCAACAGCAGTAAATCCTATTTCTACAGCACTCGAAAACGAGACCTGATGGAGAGGGGCAAAACATATCTCGCCTATTACACGGTCACACAGCACGGCGAGCGGGAATTCAGTTTCCTGGACGTCGTCCATAAACCAATCGAGCTCTCAGACCTGAATACGGAAGTCAGTCTGCCCAGCCTGAACCTGCAGGATTCCGAACGGGTCGCCGCTTTTGTTGTGCCACAAAAGACGATCTCTGCCGGTGCCTACCATCGCTATCCGATCGCCGTCACACGCCGCGACAGCAGCCTGACTGTAATGCTCGGTTTTGTCGCCAGCAGTTCGGGACGGTTACTGGTCAGTGTCTTTAACCCGGAAGGCGAAGAAATCGGCTATCGGGTGATTCAGCAGACGGCCCAGTTGGGTGGAGACCGTTCGAACGCTTCATTGACAGTCTCTACCAAAGATGAAGGCATCCACGAAGTGGTCGTCAGTACGTTCAGTGGAAACTGGTTGAACGAATCGAAGTATGATCTCCTGATCGAAGCCCAGCGGTTCCGAGTCTCAACAGACGAGCTGAAACTGGCAACCGTTGATTCCGGAAAGGAAGCGGACAAACTCATTACGTTTTCCAATTCCTCCAACCAGGTCAAAAGCATGTCCGCCAGCCTGGGTGGCTTTACCCGGATTGTTCCCCAGGACAATTTTCCAATCCTGGCAAACTATCGCACATTTCGCAAACTGGATATTCCTGAGTGGAGACCAGAGAGTGGTGAAAGCCAGACAACCAGCGTAAGGCTTACCTTCCCTCCTGATGACAAAAAATATGAAGGCTTCAGCGGACGTATTGACCACAGGCTCTATAAAAAAGGCCCGGATGGCAAAATGGTCGAAGCCCATAAAGGAATGTTTTTTGGACGCGGAAAATCGTTCAACAACATTCCCCGACCGGAGCCGGGTAAACCTTATGAAACACTGTATGCTGCCGTCGACACCTATTTCACAGTTCCGAATGACGAAAGCCTGAAAGACAGTCAGGGCACAATCACCCTGGACGCCGCCTTCCCGGGAATACCGGTAAAAATGGACGGTTCCATCGATCTGAAAATTCTGACGGTTGGCAGACCTGATGTGTATATTCTGCAGATTAAGGGCCCCCAGAGACTGATTGACGCCTCCGCTGCGAAAACGAAGCACAGTAGTGCATCGGAAGCAATTCTGGAAATCCCGACGCAGATCAATGGAATTTCCAAAATCAAAGTCACCCTGCCGGTGACCGTTACTCCCGATGTCAAATCCACGCTTGCAAAACAGTTGATTCGATCCACAATCAGAATTTCGACAAGTGATTCCCGGATCTCGGACTCGATCCCGATTGAGATCACGCAATAAATCAGCCACCATGTTCAGGCAGGAACTGAGATTTCATGCAGGGTCAGCCGCCTCGTATCGGGGCACTACATTCGATTTCATTTGAAGTGGAAAGCAGCCAGACGATTACTTTTTCGTGTGCAGCGGAGATTTCCGTACTCTCCACACCGTCTCTGATTTGGTTTCTGGAACAGGCCGCGTTACAATTTCTGCTACCGTGGCTGGATGAAAAGTCGATCAGCGTTGGCACTCATGTGGACGTGGAGCACCTGGCTCCGACTCCCGTGGGTGCAACCGTGAACTGTACCGCGCAGCTGATCTTTCACGATGGTCCCGTCTATCGCTTCAAAGTGGAAGCGTACGCCGGTGATGAAAAAATCGCGAAAGGCCTGCATTCCCGCCGGATCATTCAAGCCAGTCAGTTAGCACGACGCCTGCAGGCGTTAGAAACCAAAAGCAGAAAGTAAACAACATGATCTTTGTCATTGCCGATATCGAAATCGCAGAAGGTAAACAGGCCGCCTTCCTGGAAGCCTTTCATCAGTTGGTTCCCCTGGTTCACGCAGAAGAAGGCTGTATTGAATATGGCCCCGCGGTTGACGAAGAAACCGATATCCCGGTTCAGGTGAAGAATGGCAGCCAGATTGTGACTGTTATGGAAAAATGGGAGAGTGTCGAAGCGCTCAAAGCGCATCTCGCCGCTCCCCACATGCTGACCTACCGGGAACAGGTCGCCGATCTTGTCAAAGGGACAAAGATTAAAGTTTTAAAACCGGCTTAACTATAGATTACGGTTTGGGAGCAACCAGCGGCAACGCTTCTGTTTCCGGTTCTGTCTGACCTGCGGGTGCTTCTGGCAGAACCGGGATCAGTTCTCCCGTCAACTGATACAGATAAAATCGTACCAGTGGTCGATAAGGCGTCGCTGGTTCCGTTTCCAGTATTTCGCGCAAGTGCCCTGTCGCCAGTTCCGGTTGTCCCGCTTCAATTTCACACCGGGCCAGATTCAACAGCAATGGAATCTGCTGCTGTGATAGCCCATACAGATAGTTCACAATCGAAACAGTGTGCTGGGTAGGCCAGAAGCTGTTCGAAATCGGCTGAACCAGCGGCATCGATTGCAGGACCCCGGCAATGCGTGCTTCTTCGTGTGACCGGATTTCCTGACGCCATAAATCAAAACAGCCACGATAATTTCCATTCCCCAGATTGGTAAATGCTGCCTGCGCCCGCCACGGGATCTGTGGATTCTGCATCGCTTTCTGTTCCAGCAGTGACATCTGACTGTCCGCTGCTTCCGACTGCCCTACTTCCATCAGCACTGTCGCATTCAGATTCTGCGCCAGTGGATTCTGTGCCAGGTAGACGGGATCATCCAGATAACGCTGTGTCAGCAAGACGAACCCGTTCTGATACGCCTGGCTGGCCAGTTGCAGTCGTTCAGCCCCTTTTTCCTGCTGGGCATCCAGTTCCTGCGTGACTTGAGTGATCTGTGTGTTCAGTTTTTCCAGATGATCTGTGTAAGCCCGCAGTCGGGCAAATGCATCATCCGACAATTCTTCCTGCCCTTCGATCATTTCCAGATACGTTTTCAATTCACGATGTGCCAGATCGATCTTCCCCATATTGGAATACAGGTCGAACAACATCAGATGCGTTGCCGCAAATTCCGGTTCGATGATCAGGGACTGATGATAGGCATGTAAAATCTGAAAGTAGCGCATCCGATCAATGGTGACGGCAGGTGGCTGCTGATTGCGATCCACGGGTGGTGCCAGCAGTTGTGCTTCCAGGCTGGCCAGATACCCGTAGGCACTGCCCAGGATCCGATAGGCTTCGGCACTGTTTGGATTCTCAATTAACCCGCGGTTCGCCAGTTGAATGGCCAGAATGGCAAAACTGGATGACAGCTCATGGTTCCCCCCGGACTGGGACATCAGCCCGAGATAGTGGCGGGCCGTCTGCACATCATTGCCCATGCCCATATTCTGTGGCAGCAGATAGCGGCTGTAAAACGACCGGGGTCGTGCCCAGTCGGTGCGGATTTCCGGAAAGTCTTTCTGCTCCCGGAACGCCTGTTTTTTGAAATCAAGTTGATGTTCCGCCAGAAACTTCTTTGTGGTTTCGTTCTCATTGTCGGTCCGATAGAAGACAGCGGTCGCGGCATTCAATTCCGTCAGTTGCCAGTCCGGAGTCGTCAGCAGATCAAAAAACGTACGGTAATCCGGATTCATACCGGACAGCCGCGGAAGGACATGCGATACCTGATAATGATCAAAGGTCTGCTTCCAGACTTGAGGTAAGCCGCTGCCCACCTGATCTTCGCGTTGCACACGCAAGGCACGTCTCGTTTTATCATGCAGATCAATCAGGTCGTCTTCACCGGTTCCAGCAAAGAGAGCCAGACGGTTATCAACAAAAGATTTCTGATCCAGCCAGATGAGCAGATCCCCCTGCTCCAGAACAAAATGGAACGGTCGGTCATCCAGCGATTCTGCTAACGCCTCCTGATATCCTTCAATCGTATGCTTCAGAGAAGGACTGAAACCAATTCCCACAGCATGTCGAGTCGAACCCTGCCCCTGGAATCGTCCGCAGACCACCAGGTAAGCCAGCAGGAAAAATGTCAGAACGGTTAATGCCCGTCCCCCGCGTGAAAACAGCAACTCACTGGTTTCAACGCTATAGGTCTGACGGAAATTATCTCGATACCAGATCTGAAAATTCCGATTGGCAAAGATGGCACACAGCACGCTGGTCACCACCAGTTCGTGGCTGGCCAGTACTGACAGACCACAAAAACCGATAAAGACAAACAGCTGTCCCCAGCTCATCTTTGACTGGTTCAGCACGAAACTGACAAACGTTAACAGGATCAGAATAAAAGAGGCGACGGCATAGTGATTCAACGATTTCCAGAACAGAGGTGATGTCATGGAAAAATAGCCGAGTTCTTCGGGTCTGACTCCGCCAACGAACATCGAACGCAAGAGAGGATAGTCAACCGCGTAATAACTCAAACCGGTAGTGAGCGAATGCCAGCCCACCGGGTTTAATAACGTCGCAATCAGGCTCCCACCCAGAACCATCCAGAGGGCCTGGTAATCGGTGTCGTCATTTAACACCGAACGGTCCAGCATAGAGGCAACGGTTTCTCCCAGTGCGAAGAGAGCCAGTACCGCGATTCCCAGAAAAACACGGGGATCCAGATTCGCCCAGACCAGAAACAAAGGGACTAACAGCCACAGCGCCCGTGCCGAGTTTCGCTCCTGCCACTGATACAGACAACGCAGCGTCAACACGACTCCCAGGATCGTTATGATTTCGGGAGTCACATTCAGTTGCGGAAAACAGGCGATCAATGCCAGGACTGCCAGGATCGATCCCCACCAGGTGGAAATCTCCCGCTGGCAGAGGTGGACGATGATATAAAACGTAATCCCCAGCAGCAGAATCTTGAACAGTGTTAAACCGGTATCACCCAGGACGCCATACACGCCCGAGAGCGTTAAATCAAACAACCACGCATTATTGTACCAGGGACGATCACTGGCGGTGTAGGAAAACACATCATTCGCAGGAGGCCAGAAGCCATGGCTCGCCAGGTACTGCCCGGTTTTGACATGCACCAGTGTTTCAGTATCCGAGATATAGGTGGCTGCGAACAGACAGGCCAGCAGTATCGCCGCCCAGCGCAACATAAAGTCGCCGCGAATGGCTTCGTCTTCCACCAGTTCGGGTGTTAACGGTTCCCACTCAGGCAGCCCTTCTTCTTCTGCGCTCTGATTCACGAGTGCCGCGTCAGACTGCTCCACTCCCGCCTGATCCCCGTCCGTTTCTTCGGGAGACCTGTTTTGTTCGGGATTGGATTCAGAAGGATCGGGAGAGTTCTCGTCAGGCAAATCTTTGTCTGGATGATCGTTCACGTAATTACTCGAGATCTGAAACGGGGACGAAAAAGAAAAGTACACCGAGACCAATTTTGGCGGGACTGCACTCAGGTTGTCCAGCTAAAACCGGTAATAATCAGGATCTGCTTCAGAGCGCGTCCCTTGGAACTATAGTTTCTTCAATATGACTTTAATTGATTCAGGTGGTCTTCGAAACGCTTCAAAAAACCTCAAATCCGGAAAGATCGGGATTTTCCCTGCGGGATTCGTCGAAATACAACTCTCCCTCTTTCTTTTACGAGTTCCAGATCAACACCGTTTGCCGTAAATCGGAACTTTTAACCAATCTGATCTTTTCCAATCCAGGGTCGCAGTACTTCGGGGACCAGAATGGTTCCATCCGCCTGCTGATAATTTTCCAGAACGGCAATAATCGCCCGGGCAATCGAAACGGCAGTACCGTTCAGGGTATGCACAAACTCCGTTCCCTTCTGCCCGCTTGACTTGCAACGGGTCCCCAGCCTTCTTGACTGGTAATCCGTGCAGTTAGATGCGGAAGTGACTTCACCATACTCACCTGCATCGCCACGACCGGGCATCCAGGCTTCCAGATCATATTTGCGATAAGCGGGTGCTCCCAGATCACCGGTACAGGTATCGACGACGCGATAATGCAGACCCAACCCCTGAAAGATTTCTTCTTCAATCCGCACGATTTCTTCATGCATCTTGTCGGAAGCTGCATTGGTCGGTTCCGTAAAGGCAAACATTTCCACCTTGCTGAACTGATGCACGCGATAAATGCCACGTGTTGCCTTACCGTGTGCGCCGGCTTCGGTACGGAAACAATGAGACAGACCGGCAATTTTATAAGGCAGGGTCTCACGGTCCATGATCTGATCCTTCATGGAGCCCCCCAGTGTAATCTCTGCGGTTGCCACCAGACTGAGATCCGTATTCTCGACGGAATAAATCTGGGTTTCGTCTCCCCGCGGATTAAAGCCGATCCCTTCCAGAATCTCTTTGCGGGCCAGGTCGGGTGTGCTGTGAAGCACGAAGCCTTCCTGCACCAGTTTCTGCATCGCATACTGACAGAGTGCCATCTCCAGCAGTACCGCTTCATTTTTCAGATAATAAAAGCCATGACCGGCGACCCGTGTTCCTGCTTCGAAATCAATCAGGTCATGCTTCTCTGCCAGAGCCACATGATCGAGGGGCGTGAATTCAAACGCGGGTTTCTCGCCCCACATCCGCACAACGGTATTTGCCTTGTCTTCTTTTCCCACAGGCACATCAGGGTGAGCCAGGTTGGGCACGCGTGCCTGCTCACTCTTCAGCAGCGATTCGACTTCGCGTAATTCAATCTCAATCGCTGAGATCTGCTCGCGTAGTTCTTTCCCCTGCGCGATCAACGGCTGCCTGGCGTCGTTGTCTGCCGCCTTGGGAATTTGAGAGGAGACCGATTTCTGTTCCTGCCTTAAATTGTCACCCTGAACAATCAGCTCTCTACGGCGCTGGTCCAGTTTGCTCAGTTGTTCCAGATCAACTTCGATTCCACGATTGCGACAATTCTCAAGAATGACTTCCTGATTCTCGCAGATGAACTGCAAATCCAACATAAGAAATCAACTACTCCATGCAGAGTTCAGAAACGATGTAAAAAACGGTACCCGGGTGGCATTCCCCCAACGGGGAGCACGCATCATATCTAATGACAATTTTAATGTCCAAGGGTAACGCTTTTTCACCGCAGAAAATGGTTAATCCAACCGGAATAATGCAAATTTGCCTGTTACAGCGATTACTCGCGCCCCGACTCGGTGACTTCCCCACCGTTCCCAAGACGATCCCCCCCAAAAGTATGAGCGCACCACATCTCAGCCCCCTGAAAGAAAGAAACTCCTGCCAATGTCGAAAGCCGAGCAGGATGCTCAGCTCTCAGACAACTTGCAGGAGCAGCAATTTCATATTCCAACGGCTGTTTTGAGCGTGCCGTCTGTTGTGCCTATTCAGGCAGGGGCAGAGGCAGCATTTCGCCGTGAATCGGCTGTGTACTCTTGACCTGATATCGATCATACTCGTAACGCTGATACAGCCCTGTATTCAACCGGGCATCACAGTGCTTGCCACGATACTGGTGGTAAGAATAACGGGGCCAGGGATACGTGCTGCCTTTAACCTGGCGTCCCAGGTTCTCTTCCTGACACAGTTCACAGAAGGAAAGAAAGAATCGTCCGCCGCCCGCCTGTGCCGTCTGCACAGCCAGTCCGGTCCCGAACATTCCCAGTAAGACTGTAGAAACAACAATGGTCTTCCGCAATCCCTTCATCGTACGCTCCATTCCCTTGATACTGCGTGTTGTGTGTGATGATAGAAAGAGAACCACACTTCACACTCATCATCGGGTTAATGGAACCCGGGAAATAAGAGCCGCCTCTCACGGAACGGCTTCCCAGGCAGATTCGCAGTCAGGTTGTTCGGGTTATACTGCTTTTACCAGTTATATCCATATCTTATGTCAGACCAGTCCACGGATCCGTTTTTTGGAAGCGATGATATCATCCAGGATGGCATCCAGCTTGACTTGAGGCTTTTGTCCCAGAGTCTGCTCCAGCCGTCCCAGATCGGGAACCCGCCGCTGCACATCTTCAAAATCTTCATTATACGCCTTGTTATAAGGCAGATATTCGATTTTGACATCCGGGTTCACTTTCGCAATGATCGCTTCGGCCAGCCCGCGAATCGAAACCGGTTCATCGCTGCCGATGTTATAGACCTGCCCTTTCGCAGCATCCAGGTTGGTCAGATCAATCACACAATCGACAATCTCATTGACATGCCCGAAGCAGCGTACCTGGCTGCCGTCATCAAAGACAACAACCGGGCCTCCATCCAGGGCCTGGTCAATAAAGCGGGGAATCACCATTCCATATTGTCCGACCTGGCGGGGACCCACCACATTAAAGAAACGACCAATGCGAACATCCAGGCCATATTTCTGCGAATAAGCCAGCGCCAGAAACTCGTCGATGGCTTTCGATGCACCATAAGCCCAGCGAGGCCGCGTCGTGGGACCGAAATGCAGGTCGTCTTCTTCCGTCCAGCGTTCCTTGGGATTTTTTCCGTAGACTTCACTCGTCGATGCCAGGAAGAACTTATGTCCCCCCTGCACGGCATGTCGCAGGAGAACCTCGGTCGGATAAATATTGGTTTCAATCGTCCGTACCGGGTTATCTGCCACCAGTTTCACCCCCACGGCGGCGGCCAGGTGATAGATCGTATCGACGCCCTGTACCATTTCCGCCATTAAGACAGGATCGGTGATTGACCCCGTGCGAAACGTGAAATTGGGATGATCGATGATGCCATCCAGATTCTGCAGAAAGCCGGTAGAAAGGTCATCAACGGCAGTAACCTCTTGTCCCTGCTGAATTAATTGCTCACATAAATGGCTGCCAATAAATCCGGCACCACCGGTGACCAGGCAATGAGACATAAATCAAATCTTTCTCAAAGATAAGGAAAAAACCGCAGAACAGCTAAATTCGGTCCAAAGTCGGCGAAGGCTTTAAAACAGTTTACACGCTAGAGTTGCATTTCGCTACGAACCTGCCATAATACGTACGTGTCATTCAACAAGACGCAAGAAAAACATTGGATTTTCCGATGTATATTGAAAATCCGGGCGATTAGCTCAGTTGGCTAGAGCATCTCGTTTACACCGAGAGGGTCGGGGGTTCGAGTCCCTCATCGCCCACTTATCAAGCACTTTGCATATTTGCAAGGTGCTTTTTTTATTGGGGTTGTGAGATTCTGTTTCTCTGGATCACCTTGAAAACCAACTGATCCGCTTACTTTGAGACGAACTTGCATTCGAGCAACTTAAAGATTGTGAGCCAGGACGCTTTTATCGACATTAAAGAAATCGGCCAGAGTGCGAACCAGTTGTCGACTGAACGATTTCTTCCCAGACAGAATTTCTGAAATGGTTGATTTGGGAATTTTAGTACTGCGTTGTAATTCAGCCTGACTGATCCCTCGAGACTCCATCAGGTGACGCAACATCTCTGCATCAGACGCTGGTTGAATCCGATAATGCTCATCCTCATAAGCGGCAACCAGATCACTGAGAGCATCCAGATAGAGTTCTTTACCAGCTGAGAGTTTTCCTTGAGCCAGTAATGCGTCCATGACCTCCTGAGCTGCCTGGATCTGCTCTTCCGAATGAACTGAAGTCAGCGGAAACTTCATCACCAGTCCGAGGTAATCATCTCGAACCTTCCCCCTAAAACGCCTGGAACGTGCTGTGGTCATCTCAGTTTTGCTTTCCGTTTGGAGGAAACCGTTTTGTCACATCTCGAATTACTTCAGGTTTCCCGATAACCACCAGAGCCAGAAGCACGAGCAGTACCAGTGCAAAATCATAATTCATTGAAAAGCTCTGATCAAAATAAATTAATGACGGCATCACACATTTGCATAAGCAACTAAAAAACCACCGACAAGTGCCCCAGGCTTCAGGGACGTTACTGTTGGCTGAGCAGTCGTCCTGGTTCATCTGCGAATCAATGAAACGCCTGATCTCTTCAGGAGTGTATCGCACTGCCGCACCGAGCTTGACGCAACGGATTTTTCCAGCCTTACGCAATCTGTAGACTGTCTTCTCACAGCAGTTCAGGATTTTGGAAACCTGCTTTTCGGTAAGCAGTGCTGAGGGGGCCGCTGGACTGGCTTCTGTGGTTGACATCTCATCTCCCTTGATTGCGTTTAATGTTCTTTCAGGTAACCGGCAATCGGTTGCCTACTAGAGCCATTTATAAACGCAAAAAGCCGCCTGAATAGACGACCTAGGGAAGTTTGAACGTTTGCAAAAAGAATCTTTTTTCTGAATGTTTATCAGAAAGTGGGTAGGAAACCTCACCCCATCTATGATCGGGAACTAATGGGAGTGAGGATGTTAGATGCTCTGAAATGCAATCCATCGACCAGATCGCCTGCTTGCCTCTACCGCCGCCTGTTTGAATATCTGGTTCCGGCCAGCCATGCCTTTTTCTATGGCCGGCAAGCCAAGGAGACTTGTATTCAGGCTGATCGTCTGGGTCGCCTGCTTTGTACTCTCTAGCCAATTCCATAATCTGTTTGGAAGATATCACCATAAGCTCCGATAGGTATTCAACGTGGTACACGTCCTCGAGTACAGGCTCATAGTCACCATAGCCGTACACATCAAGTAACCACCGTTTGACGCGTATCGTCTCGTTCCTTAATTGCGCTGCCACTTGAAACATAAGGTTTTCATCCACTACAGACGCAATTTTGACCACAGACAATATCTTGGATGCGAAATCTTTGATGGTATCCTCGTTGATTTCTGAGTTTTCCCAGAGTGTCGATAAATGGTTGATCCTGCCCAGAACTTGTGACTCAATAAAACTGCCGATCACAAAGACCGCATTCAGGGAGTTGGTGATAGCAGCCCCCTTGAATTCGATAGTAGATAGGTGATACGCATTGGCAATTTCATAATGACTTACCGCGCTGGCCATGTTGCATTTTTTGTATTCCATCAACAACGATTTGAGATCCTGTTTTTCAAGAATGCCTCGTTCAAGTAGTCCTCTTATGTGTGACACTGCAATGGTCTTAGTTGCCCGTAAGTCAGGGGGATAATCCGGGCCATAAAATACTTCGTACTTCGAGAACATTTTGTCAATCATCTGGAAATGTCTGGTAATACAACTTATTCGGCTCATGCAATCACCCGCCCACATTGAAGCCTTAAAGGTATCTCCGGAAATCTGGTCGCGTTTTTCCTGATCATTCATCGTCTGTCGTCCTTAAAGTACCGGGCCGACTGACTAACGTTGACGGGACAACAGATCGCAACGTCAATCAGCCTGAACAGGTAGCGAAACTGAATCCGGTAAAGTGAAAATGATTTCAACTGCGCAGGAATGCGGCGTTTGAACTGATATTATGTCTTTTCCAGTTGGTTTTTGCTATAGGTTCTGGCCCCTCTTCGCCCACTTATGAAGCACCATGCATATTGGCAAGGTGCTTTTTTTATTGGAGTTGTACGCAATGACTGCGAGAAGCAACGCACAAAAGGCAGCTGCAGGCAGGCTCACGCGGGGAGTGCTCCTGTCTGCCGGAATTGCAGAAATCAGGCGGGAATGAGACTCAGCCTGAGATGAAACTCACCTCACTGCTGTGCGGGAATGAGTTTAACGGGGACCTGCCAGGCAGTGTTGCCGGAAAAGCCATCAAGGACAAACTGCTTCAGGACTTTGCCGATATAGATTCCCACTTCCTCGGGAGTCGGCTGAGGACGAATGTAGGAAAAGTCCCGGAGTTCATCCCGTTCTTTTCCAAACACGTTCGTGACCATGACGAATACGTTGTTCTGCAGTCTATATGTCACGAAATCCAGACTGGATTTCGCAGCGATCCCCAGTGGCATACTGCGAGCAATAATCCCAATCGTGGACTGAAACCGCGGTAGCAGGCGACTGACTTCCGCTTGAATGGCAGAGTGGTCGGATGGCAGAGAGCGATAGAAGATATTCTCCTGCGAAATATTATTTTTCGAAAAACATTCCTGCAAGGAATCCAGATACAGGAAATCGCCGGGATAAGCACGCTCGCGCATCAATACCAGAAACTGCTGGCATTGTTTTTCAAGATGCAGATGTTCAAACGACATTTGGGCCACGGCTTTCTGATCCTGATCAATCCAGGGCAGCTCAGTAACCGAGGGATAAAGCGACCCGACCACGACAGTCGGCAAACCACTTTCCACGAGAATCCGCTGGGCATCTAATGACGTTGAATATAATACGAACGCATCCAAACCGTCCGTACTCAGTGCTTCCGTTACGGTTTTTTCAACATATTCCCGCTGATCATGTTGAGGCAGAAAGTTGAACTGGATTTCGGCGCGGGACAATTCGGATTGAATACCAATCACCTGCCCATCCGCCAGGACTCCTTCCTTCTTCAGAAAATCCTCGCTCAACAAAAAATGCACGCGGCGGATCATCTGTGCATTCTCATTCCCTGGATCACTGATAAAAGTACCCCGACGTTGTTTTCGTTCGAGCACCCCTTTCTTCACCAGCAGCTGCAGCGCGGAATTGGCGCCCGCATTGCTCGTTTTCAGCATACGTGCCGTTTCTGAAAGGCCCAGGTAAGGATCACCGGTCGAAAGCCGACGCGATTTGATATCACTTTCGATCAGCGCCGCCAGTTCCGTGATCGATAGCCGCGCATTTTTTCTGCGTTCGGTTTTCATATTTCTTAAACCTGACTGAAATCAACTACGCAAACGATGAGCAACCTTAGATACTCGGTTCCCACGACCCTGGAGGTGCGACAGACAAACTGGCCACGATGGAAATAAGCGTCACCAGCCCCAGAATCATTCTGCATAGTTGATCCACAATTGTAAATCTTCAACAACCACAGGCAGCGCTGCTGCGGAAGCCAAAGTAAATTCAATCTGATTCTCTCCTGTTCGCACAAAACCGGGTTTGATTTTTCCCGACAAAAAATGTTCCTCGCCTGCATGCAGTGGAACGACTTCACCATTCAGTTTGACAATTAATTCCTCTTTATTTTGCGGTAATGCCTTGAAGCGGACCTTCAAATTGAGTGTAGCCCCGGTTTCTACGGGATTCTCGCCGACAGGTAATGTCACACTGACACTTTTTCCGGGGCGGACCACGCGGGGATGGTCCGGCGTCAAGATATCACGATTCATATAAGAACTCCCCTTTTTCCACCAGGAATTCACGCTGGCGTAACCGCGGGCTGAGGTGAAATACACCTTCGGCAGCGATTGTAACCGGGTGGGATCCCCCAGTTCGCGCCAGAGGGGATGCCGCGGATTGAACGAGTTGAATAAATAGATGCCATCAATGCCCTGCGACCAGGCATTCATCGCCCTGCCTCGAAAGCCTTCTGTCGAAGCATAGACCTTACGGGCCCGTTGATCTTTCTGGCGTGACTCACTCAGTCCCGCGTAAACGGGTACCTGGTATTTGTGCCCCAGCTCCACGGATTCTTTCCAGGGGTTCAAACGAAAATAGCCCGTGACCGTCATGATGTCGACCAGATCCTCTTTGAGCCAGGTTTCTACATCCAGCCCCAGTACCCGCGCGTACTCTACGGAATCAGGTACGCGAATCGCAATCAGAATCGGACGTCCCCGCTGCTGGCCTGCTTCATCCGCCATGGTCCGAATCCGCCGCATCAGATCGTTCAACCGACTCAACTCCAGATCGCCAGCCGGCTCTCCCCAGGAAACGCGTTTAAAATAATTCAGATGCCGAAAGAAATCGAGTTCAACTCCATCCACATCATAATTCCGACAGACTTCTTCCACATAACGATATGCCAGATCACAGATTTCCTCATGCGTAAAATCGACGGCAGTCCAGCGACCGTTTTTGGGTCTCTCTTTAGCTGAACCGACAAGCCATTCCGGGTGTTCCTTTTTCAAAGGCGGAAACAGCAAGGGACCGTACCAGGCAGACGAGGCATCATGGGTATCATTCATGCGAAATGACCAGAACAATTCGACATCATTCTCCTTACACCAGTCTGACATCACAGTCAGCGGATCATGGCCGTTTTTAATCAATTCAGCTGTTTTGTTATTCGAAAGCTTGTTTGCGGTTTCCGTAAATACGTTGCCCACCTTGGTGTCATGTGTAAAATAACTGAACCCGGAAGACCACGTGCAATAAAAGATCGAGTCAACCTGACTCCCCTTCAAGGGGCTCGTGCGGACATCCAGCAATGCCTGAGGCGTGGCTTCCTTCAGAGAATACACGGGTTCATTTCCATCGTTATTGAAAATGATCCGCCGTTTTTTCCAGGCAGCTTTCTGTCTCGCCGCTTGCATGGATTGCTGTTGAGACGGACTCAATGCTGCGTTTTTTTCTGCTGCATCCACAGACCGTTCCAGATATGTATGACCGATGATCACAATGGCAGGCAGCAGAAGAAGTCGCAGCATATGAAACGGCATGAGAGGAACTTTCTGATCAAAATTTTCTTTGATGTCACGAAGATTTTCTATTGAAAACAGCAATAAAATATCCTCGTCAGTCACTGTTAAGTCGAAACCCTGACGATTCAGACGACGATATCAAACGCGTTTGGCAAGTTTGTGTCAGGGATCTACCTGTTCTCCATAAAACCAATCTACGTTAATTCGAGCCAGGTGCAAGCCATCATTTGTGTGATACGCGATCAAAGCCAGATCGTCATCAATAAACTCGATACACTGATACCCGAAATCGTTAGTGGGATCCTGAACGATGTTCCGCTGATGAAGAAATGTTTTTCCCTCATCCCTGGAAATCGCAGTCGTCAAAGCAGAACGCATGGGAAGCTTTCTGCCGTTTTCTTCGATTGTTGATTTCTCACTGACCCAGATGAAAAGCAGGTCACCCGTCGAAGGGATGCGTCGTACAGTTGGCAAACCCGCATAAGGCATCTTTAAGTCGCGAATCAGCTTACCCTCAGACCATGTCTCGCCGCGATCTGTGGAATAGGCACGTACCGGATATCCGCTGTAACTTCGCGCGAACATCATCAAACGCCCATCTTTCAATTCCACGGCATCTGCTTCCTGGACTTCTATTTTTCGTGTCCCATACAGATCCACGGTGTTTTTGCTGGAATGCCAGCTGTGTCCCTGGTCGTCTGAGAAAAATGTGAGCCCGACATAGCCATTGTGGTCATTGGAATCCGGCATGTATTTTTTATTTTCACCGACGGCAATAATCCGCCCATCCCGTAACGACAACAGTTTATCATTGTGTACCAGGTTATAACCGGGGTACGCGGAAACGGGGAGTTGCTCAGTCCAGGTCTGACCTTCATCGGCACTACGCCGGTAAAGAACAGTAGCGTAATAGGGTTTGGCGGGATGTGTTGAATAATTGTACGCCAGCAGAATCTCACCATTTTTGATTCGCAACAGGCTGGGATGCACGTAGCGCCCTTTCGCTGGAAACTTCGGCTGAGGCACCAGTGTCCAAGGCTCTGACCAGGTCTTCCCCTGATCAACAGACTTCTTTGCCATGATGCCGCCGTGATCGCCATACTCAGTATAGCAGAACAGAATCGACCCATCCTGCAAGATCAATAAATCGCCGTTGTTGCCACGGTAGCCACGCGTTTGTTTTTCTTTTTTGACAATGTGTACGACATCAAAATCGGCACCACAGGCAACAGACGACACGCAAAGGCAAAGCATGCCTGCCATAATTTTTTGAAAACCCAACGGTCAATTCCTTACAAGACTGGTAGCTGATCTAATCGAGTGTAAAGTCCAGTTCCATCGCGCCGTCTCCCGATTCCACAACGGCATTCAAGTTTGAATTGTCGTTGTATTTTTGGGGAATCACAGTGACTGGAGCAGCGTTTTTTTCCGGCATGACTTCCGCTTCCACTAACTCCGTACCGCCGGCAGCCGAACGGATCTCGATACGGTGTTCGCCCAGAGGAACGCCTCCCTTGTTTTCCACGCGATAGGAACCGTCGGCGATTCGCGCCGACGCCACAGGACCGCTCGGCTGGGGAATGAAGCGAATGGTGCCGTTCTTGATCGGCTGATTCTGAAATAGCACATTCCCTGTCACAATGCGCCGCGCCGGCGCATCATCACTTCCGGTACAACCCAGCAGGAAACAAACGGGCAAAATCAGTATAAATCGTAAGCCTCTCATGATGCGTCTCCCTTATGAATCTATTACTCTTTCGACCGTGTCAACGAACTTCAGCTTAAAACTCGCCGACGACATCTCCCCCCTGGCGGGTGGTGAGCTTTGAAAGTGTTTGTTGATCCATGTTTTCTGAGAAGAACCTGACAGCACCATCGCCCATCAAAAAGTGACAACCTCCCGTATGATAACTGGAGAATTCCATGTCCCATTTGTCCCAGTACCCACCGCCGGGAATGGAATTCGGGCCATTGATGCCACCTGCCGTATCCAGCACATTCCAGATGGTATAGCCTTGCCCATCGTATGAGCCTGTTCTGCCTCCAGTGACTTCGCCAATTACCAGCGTATTGCTGGTACCGTCGATAATATCACGAATCTTGACTCGGGAATGATTAAACAGAACACCATCACCGGCAACAGTAGGTCGGAAACCGGAAAGATCACAGAGCCAGTCAACGGAATCTGCGACCCCTGCCATGTTGGTTTTACCGATATCATCCTTACCGCCAGCTGCTCCTGGATTGGTAATACCTCCCGTGTGATTAGTGCGGTCATCGCCTTGCGGGTCACTCGGACACTGAAAGGTTTGAACTTTGTAGCCGCCCTGCTGTAAGCCGCCATTGGGAGCAACATTGTAGTTAAGAGAAAAATTAAAGCCGTTGTAAACATTTGCGAGATCAAGATAAGGCAGCAGATGTGTGCCCCAGGAAAATCTTGCCGGATTACCTGATATCGTTCCCGAGCAGCCGCCGCGGGGGAGTGAGCATCCAAAAGGAAACACACCATGCGTGTCATGATAGTTATGCAGCGCCAGGCCGACCTGCTTGAAATTGTTCTTGCATGAGGAGCGACGGGCAGCCTCACGAGCCTGCTGCACAGCCGGTAATAACAGGGCGATCAAGATGGCGATAATGGCAATCACCACCAGCAATTCAATCAGAGTAAAGCCACGACTCATACGTTGTTTTCGATGAGCAAACATTTGCCCTCCCAGAACTATTGAAAATGACTACATGAAACGGAAACGGAACAAATAAACATATCTCACTTTATAATAATAACTTACGACACATCCACATCCTGAAACGATTCAATGTCGATACAGCATCTTCCCAGCATACATTAATAATTTTCGTTAACAAGAAATAATTTTACTTATTCAGAATTATTTCTTGAGTAATCTACAGCAAGTTTGTATTGAGGTAAAAATCAGGCACTGCAGGTCTGAGCGAATCCTGAAAATCCTCTTTGCTTACCAGACCTGCAATCGTGTATACTCCCCCCAACCCACAAATACACATCTGCATCATCCATTGCTTCAGACATGAACGATGGCAGGAAATGGAATCGGGGGAATTGCGATGGTATCTGCTTGCGACGCAGGAACAGTGAATTGCCGGCATTGGTGGCAGTTCTGGACACTACTCTCTCTCAACAGTGCACTGCAGCTGAGTCTCTGGCAAAGTCCGCTGATGGCGGCAGAACCAGATCAGCAGTCGGCGAGTCGGCCACCACAAGTACAAACACTGTATGAGCCGGGCCGGCTGGGTGGACATGGTGCGACACTGCATCGCGTCACCATCACGGGCACCGCGCGAAATGCAGCCGGTGAACCGCTCAAAGACGCTGACATTTATGTTTCCAGTCGCGGTTGGATTACACCGGGAGACTTTGAGCAACTGCGGGGACACACCCGCAGCGATGCGAACGGGCATTATGAACTCAAAGACGTTCAACTGTTTGTGGTCAACAATCGCGATTCGCTCTCGAAACCGGACGAAGGTGATTTTATCGTCTTCGGCGCGAAAGAGAGTTACGGCCTCACCTGGCATCCCACCCGCAACTATCGCCCCACTGCGCGTCCTGAAGAAATCAATGATCGGGATCGAAACAGTCACGCCGCGAGAAATGCCTTCTATCAGAATGAACCGATTGTCATCGATCTGCAGTTTGATGCGCCGGCGAAACTGAAAGGTGTCTTCACCGATAAGCAGGGACATCCCCTGGCAAACGCGAAAGTACAACTGGGACATGTGGATCGCCCGCTGAATACCTCCCCACACAGAACGGGTTACTGCGAATATCTCAAACAGAAGAATCCCTATTCAAACCAGAATGATTCGTTTATCAATTTTTCCGTAGTCCCTTTATCAGTGCGTGAAACCTATACCGACGCGCAGGGACGTTATGAATTCACACAACTCCGCCGCGACACCAGTTACTCTGCCAATATCGATCCGGGTCCGGAGTTCGACCCCTGGCAATTTACCCTGGTCACCGCGAGCCAGTCCCGCAATTCCAGGAATACAGTCGCCGCCGGGTATGCTGGCGAAGTCAACCATCAGTTTACCGCACCGCGTGATGTCACCGTCCGCGTTGTACAAAGTGATTCGGGCCGGCCCCTCTCTAATGTACTGGTGACAGCCCATCCTATCGGCGCAGTGCGACGCAGTGGCATTCAGGCGCGTACAGACAGCCATGGAAATGCGCAGCTCAGGCTCATTCCGGATGAATACAAGCTGGTGGCAGAACCCAATCCGGATCAGCCCTTTCTGTATTTGAGCCAGCAGTATTTTGTGCCGAAACGAAAAGCTTCTGAAAAGAACGATACGCCAAACGTCACAATGAAACTGAACCCGGCTGCCATTGTGAAACTGAAAACGATCAACGCCAAAACCGGCGCCCCGATTCCGGGAGTCCGCTTCAACTATGAAACCTATGACTCCGGAGAGCAAACCCCGGTCTCCACGCAGACGGTGTATGTCGATTATCCTTTTACAAACGATGCCGGTGAAATCCAGGCCTTTATGGAACCGGGCAGGCGCCGTTTTGTCGTCACCGAACCCTTCTCCCTGTCCCAGGCAGCAGGCAGTCGCTCAGAGCGTATCAAACTCACCGCAGGTCAGGTTACGGAAGTTACCATCAAATTGACACCGGCAGATTTTCTACCCACACATCTGGTCGCCAGCGAAATGCAGCCTCGTAAAAACTCACTCTACGCTCTCGAGATTCAGAAGAAATGGCACATACAGTCGGAACTGCTGCGGCTCACTCCCCTGCGCATCACCACACAGAAAGTCTCAATCTATCGAAAATCTGTCGATACAGAGAACCTGCTCAAAGATTTACGCGCACTGGATCCGTATGAGCTGCCTGATATCAAATCGTTACTCAACAAATATTACACTGGTGAATTAGACTGGTACAAACAGGTGCTGACAGCGCAGGGCACTCTCAAGCATGAAGCACGCTATTTCAACCCTGATACTCGCCCTCCCCTTTTCTTCAATTTCTCAGGTCAGCCGTTGCCCAATCTCACCACGATGACCGATGGCTGGAAAACAATTCATCATCAAAGCATGAGTAATCAGGCCGGGATTAACCTGAACCGCAGAGGAAGAATCAGTTTCCATGTTGCATCCCCCTACGACTTCTGCGAGTGGCCATCGCTGCGTAATCGTCTTCCTGCCCCCCAAAACGCAAAAAAGCCCGACGCCGATATTCGCCACGAAGGACAGAGAATCATTTATGAGGGAGAAAGTAACGAGAGAGTTTCCCGTCGCGTCCTGGATCAGGAAACCGGTTTTATTTTCGAGACGTTTCACCAATCGCAGCCACATCAGTTCGAACAAGTCAAGCTGTCATTCGCCCCGCAGAAAATATCCAATGGTCTGATCCTGCCTGGAATGCATATCAACTGGAAGATGTATCAGGGAAAATTACAGCAACTGGAAGCAACTCTGATCGAAAAAGTAGAAATTCTTTCGAACGTGCCCGCCGATGCCTTTTCGATTGCCTTGCCAGCGGGAGTTGAGATCATTGATTCCCGCCAACTGCCTGACAATGTCAGTTACATTGCCGGCAATCATGCTTCCAAAAAAATCCTGTCTGGACCAGTCAGCGACTTCGCCGCTTACCTGCAGCGGAACCCCTATTACAGCCACGAAATGCAAACAGAGCCTCAGCTCGGCAGACACGCCCCCACTCTGGAACCGGCACTCTGGTTGACGGCGGATGGAAAAACAGCAGCACCCAACCTGAATGGAAAAGTGGCCCTGATCCACTTCTGGGGAACCCGGAATGCCAACAGCATGGACCAGTTGTCTGAAATGAAAGCCGCATACAAAAAATATGCAGAACAACCTGTTGTGCTCATCGGACTGCATGATTCTTACACCTCAACATCTCAACTGCAGGCCATTGCGGAGCAGAAAGAACTGAAATACACGCTGGCCATCGATCAACGCCCAGAAGAAGCCGGCTGGTTCGGCAAAACCATGCAGCACTTTCGAGTACGCAACTTACCCCAGGCAGCTGTCATTGATCAACAGGGTAATCTGACATTCACAGGCGATCTCCCAGCAGCGCTGCAGAAAGCAGACCAGTTGCTCAAAGACAGAAAATAAAGTACCAGATGCCAAAGTATTCTATCAAAGCTTGCATGGTATCAGTTGCGCGTTGAAGCGGAAGATGTTCCCATCCGCGCTGCGAACAGTGAAAAGCGCTGCAGCATCATCCTACTGGAATCATGACATGTGTCTTGATGTGCATTAACACGCAAGGCAAGCCTCCCGGCTACAGCACATTAACTCATGAATCGCAGGGGGGAATCCCTTAATTTTTGCCGTATCAGCGACATTCTGACATTATGTTTTTTTGTTCGCTGAACCTCGTTGACAATCAGCAACAGGAGCATAAGATCATCTCACAGGTGAGTATCAAAGCAGGGATGCCGTTACAAAATCTCTCTGAGATCGAGTAAACCGACAGGATGTCGGGACTTACCTGTTTATCTTTTACTGGGCAGTAATATCACGACAGACAGAGACCATTGAAGGTTCTTCTCTGCTGTTCTTTTACTGCGATACCTCCTCCCCCCCAGTTAAAATGCTTCTGCATCACAGCGCATGGATCGGCGTCAATTCAACGAATTCCATTGCTGAAACTTCATCTGCGGGCTTTGTCGCTTACGCTTAAATAGTGTAGACTGCCAGCAGAACCCCGCGAGAGTGCCTCGTTTCTTACTCAGGGATTGAAGAGAACTCCAGACAAAAACCTGTTTTTCAGCCGGAAACAGATCCCTCTACATCTGATTTCCGTTGAATGGAATGGATAGAGTCAGATGAATCAGCCGGATGAAACAACAGAAAATATTGTCGTCGAACAGCCTGATGCCTGGGATCAGCTGGAGCAGATCGTCGCCGCCGGGGACCCTGACGCCGCGCATACGTTTTTGAAAGAACTCCCTCCCGGCGAAGATGCGCGCATCATGGCGCAGTTGTCGGAGACGGAACAGCATGAGTTCATCGCGCTGCTGGATGACGAAAACGCTGCACGCCTGATGGAGTCGCTCCCCGAACTGCAGGCGGGGCAATTACTCTCCACATTATCCGCAGAACAGGCCGCTCACATCTTTGACGAGATGAACAGCGACGAACAGGTCGACCTGCTGGATCAGCTGACAGATGCGCAGTCCGAAGCCATTCTGGAAGAGATGGACCCGGAAGAAGCCGAGAATGTCCGCTTTCTGTCCAAGTATAATCGGCTCTGTGCCGGCGGGCTGATGATCACCGAACTGCTCTCCTTCCAGGAGACAGAGACGGTGGACGACGTGGTTTCCGACCTTCGAAAAAATGCCGAAAAGTACGCCGAATACAACGTGCAGTATATCTACGTCATCAACGCCGACCTGCAGCTCGTAGGCGTGCTGCGACTCCGTGATCTGCTGATGGCACCTCCCGGCCGCAAGCTTTCCAAAATGATGATCGCCAACCCACACAGCTTCCCGGACATGACCCCGCTCCAGGATCTGCTGCACTTCTTTGACGCTCACCCCTTGTTTGGTCTGCCTGTCGTTGATGAGAACAACGTTCTGGTCGGCGTCGTCAGGCGGGAAGACGTCGAAGCCGCCAGTGAAGAACTCGCCGGTAAAACCTTTCTGCGATTCGCGGGGATTATGGGCGGGGAAGAACTCCGCAGCCTGCCCCTCAAAACCCGCAGTGCCCGCCGCCTGTCGTGGCTCAGTATCAACATCCTGTTGAATATTGTCGCCGCCAGTATCATCGCCATGTACGAAGAGACTCTGGAAAGTGTGATCGCGCTGGCGGTCTTCCTGCCCATCGTCTCCGACATGAGTGGCTGCAGCGGCAACCAGGCGATCGCGGTCAGCACGCGGGAACTGGTGCTCGGCGTCATCCGACCCAGCGACTGGTTACACGTCTTCCGCAAGGAATTCGGTTTGGGAATCGTCAACGGCCTCGCCCTCGGTATTTTACTGGGAGGTGTCGCCTACATCTGGAAAGGCAACCCCTACCTCGGCCTGGTCATCGGCGGAGCACTGGCCTTGAACACGCTGATGGCGGTCTGCCTGGGTGCCTTGATCCCTCTACTGCTGAAGGGCTTCAAACTGGACCCCGCCCTCGCCTCCGGCCCGATCCTGACCACCCTCACCGACATGTGCGGCTTCTTCCTCGTCCTCTCCTTCGCCCAGGCCCTGCTCCCCTGGCTGATTTGAGAAGAACGGCTGCCGGCAAAAAAACAGACAATTTAGCTGTTTTCATTTTGCGAGGTTGATTGTTATTGAGAGTCGGGTTGAAGTCTGGCTGCGAACTTTGATGACTCCTGCGGTTCAAACGATTCTTCTTTCCGGTTTACTGAATCCCGAATTTCTTCAGGCAAAACATCATTCCCAGGTAGAAACAGACCATCACCACGGTTGAGATCCCGAAACTGGAACTAAAGCCGACTCCTTTTTTCAACAGAAACGGCAGTAACAGAAAAAAGGAGAGTGATGGCAGGACCAGCCAGAAGATGTTTCGGGACAATTCAGCGACTTTGTCGGTACTTCCTGTGTCAATATAGAGCCAGATCATTCCCAGAAAGGAAACGAGTGGCAAGGAGGCCAGGGCACCGCCTAACAGTGAACTGCGTTTCGAGACTTCTGATACGGCGACAACAACAACTGCGGTTAAAGCCACCTTAATGAAATAATACATGGTTTGCCTCCGCACTTTCTGTGGTGAGTGTCTTCAGTCACATTCTCAAAAGTCTCCTCTGGCTGTCGCTTGAGTGATTCACCCAGGCGACAGCCAGCAGGTAGACCAATGGTTCAATTGAGTGAATTATTCCTGGAACTCACCCTGAGACGGTTTACCGTCGATTTCACCCAGTACGGTTCCGGAAAAATCAGCAACATTGCCAATTCCGGGATCAGTCCCGACGAATTTGGCAGCTTTTCCATCCGTCGCATCCTGAGGAAGCATTTTGACGGTCATGGGAGGCACGACTTTGCCTTCTGCCGTTTTCGTTTCTTTGATCGACAGTGTCAGCTCCTTCGCAGCCACCGGGCCAGCTGATTTCTCATCTGCTCCCAGAAACAGAATCGTACATTCCTGCTTGGGATGATCCACTGTGAATTCCGCATGGTACTTACCCATATCAAAGACGACCCCGCCATTCGGTCCGGTCCCATGCGAATGAGCATCGGCATGACTCTCTTCTGCCTGTGCTGCTGGCGGTGGGGATGTCTCTTTGGGAGCAGTGTCCGAGTTCCCTTTATCTGCACAACCGGCAATCAGAAGTGCGGCGAACAGTGAGCCAGAGATTTTCAAGTTCATCATTTTGTTTTCCTTTTTTTAGAGAAATCAATCAAGTGTGTTGTTGTGTAGCAGCTCGCAGCAGTTCTTCGTCAGAACTTTCACTGCGAACCAGTCGTTCGGCATCCTTGCCTGAGAATTTCCAGAACAGTCCGGGGTGAATAAAGAATTCACAAAAAGTGGATGTCACCAGCCCTCCCAGAATGACAGTAGCCACGGGATAGAGAATTTCCAGCCCCGGTTTATTCCCCCCCACCACCAGTGGGATCAATGCGATCCCGGCGGTCAATGCGGTCATCAGCACTGGAGCCAGGCGTTCCAGGCTCCCCCGCAGTACCATCTGGGGAGAAAATGCTTCTCCCTCTTCTTCCATTAAATGGAAATAATGTGTCACAAGCAGAATGCCATTCCGCACGGCAATTCCCCCCAGTGACACAAAGCCGACCATGCTGGCGACGGTCAGGGTCTGGTCGGTTAGAACCAGCGCAAAGACACCGCCGATGAACGCCGTCGGAATGGCGTTCAAAATCTGAAACGTGATGCGGGCTGAGGGATAGAGCATCATCAGTACGATAAAGATGCCGGCAACAGAGACGGCTGCCAGAATCGTAATCAGGAAGGTGGCAGAACGCTGAGCTTCAAACTGTCCGCCGAACTCGACAAAGTAGCCGGTGGGCAATTCGACCTGTTCACGCACCTGTTTTTCAATTTCCTCCACCGTACTGGCCAGGTCACGGCCCGACACATTACAGCGAATGGTTTGTCGTCTGCGAACATTTTCCCGGTTGACCAGATTAGGTCCACTGGCAGAGCCCGGAAAGTCTGCAACCTCCCGCAAACGTATCTGTCCTCTGCCATCAGGGAGTTCGAGACGCAGGGCTCCCAGATTATAAGGATCAGAACGATAGGGTTCGTCGAGTTTGACGATCAGGTCAAATCGCCTTTGTCCTTCCAGGACCTGAGAAACGGCTTCCCCTTTTAACGCTGTTTCCACGAAATCAGCGACATATTCACGGCTCAAACCGAAGTAAGCCAGCTCTTCCGGCTTCAATACCACGTGTAGTTCATCGACCCGTTCCTGCGGATCGATAATAGGAGGCGTCACGCCGGGAATGTCAGTGATCGCATCCCGCACATCGCCTGCCAGTTCGCGCAGCTTGTCCAGATCGTCTCCATAAATTTTTATCCCAACCTGGGCTTTGACTCCAGACAACATATGACTGATCAGGTGTGAAAGTGGCTGCTCTGCCTCAATACCCACTCCGGGGACATTCGTTTTCATATCTGTCAGTAATGTTTCCAGAAATTCATCGCGATCGTAGTTGGCATCCTGGTTCATTGTGAGAATATACTCTCCCACATTGACAGGTTGAGCATGTTCATCCCGTTCAGCGCGACCGGTACGGCGGAAAAAGTGCAATACCGGCCCCTGTGGGTTTTCTTGGGATTTCTGCATTTTGACCAACTGGGCATCGATCAGTGAAGAGGCTTCATTGGAAGCTTTCAGGGACGATCCTCCAGGCAAGGTGACATTGATCTGCACGCTTCCTTCATCGAACTTCGGTAAAAAGTCAGCTCCCAGTTTGGAAAGTTCCCAGACACTGACACCAACGAGAACCCAGGTCAGCACCAGCAATATTCCAGCTCGTCGCATACTAAACCGGATCAAAAACCCAGCTCCCCACTTGAGAAGTTGTAACAGTCGTCCGTCCGTATGATCATGGGTTGCCTTTGCCTGAGGCAGCAGATAGTAGGACAGTACCGGCGTTACAGACAACGAGACCAGCAGAGAGGCTAGAATGGAAACGATATAGGCAATGCCCAGGGGAACAAACAGGCGTCCTTCGACTCCCGATAAGGCGAACAGAGGCATGAAAGCGAGCACGACCACAGCAGTTCCAAAAATAATGGCAGAACGGATTTCCCGGCTGGCTTCATACACGACTACTATGGCGGGTTTCGGATCAGGGCTCAGGTTATTTTCTCCCAGACGACGAAAAATATTCTCCACATCCACAATCGCATCGTCAACGAGTTCCCCAATGGCAACTGCAATTCCCCCCAAAGTCATTACATTGATCGAAAGTTCGGTCCCCGTGATCATTCCCACGATTCGGAACACAAGCGTCGTGATCACCAGTGACAGGGGAATTGCCGTCAATGTAATAAAGGTCGTACGCAGATTTAACAGAAACAGGAACAGCACGATCACCACCAGCACGGCACCAATCACCAGGGCTTCTTCCACATAGTAGATCCCCCGATCAATAAAGCTTTTAAGCTTGAACAGTTTTGTATTGATGACAATATCGGCGGGCAGTGACGTTTCCGCATCATGCAGCGCCGCCATCACATTATCAGTCAGTTTTCTGGTATCGACGTGGGGCTGTTTGACAATCGTAATCACCACACCTGCGTGTCCATCGATACTGGCATCACCACGCTTCGGTGCAGGACCTTCGACGATTTCCGCTACATTCTCCAGCAATACGGCACGGTCGCCTTTCATTTTAACTGGAGCCCTGCGCAGTTCTTTCAGCACATCAGACGTGAGCGCTCCCAGGCGACCAATCACACGCACTGGGCGTTCGGTCTGGCCGCTCAGAATAAATCCGCCACTGGTATTCAAATTATTCGATTGAACTGCTGCTTCAACATCCTGCAGTGAAACGTTATATTCCTGTAGCTTGAGGGGATCGACTAGCACCTGATATTGCTTTTGATCGCCTCCCATTACAATGATTTCAGCGATGCCATTTAATTTCAGCAAGCGTGGCCTGATTAACCAGTCCGCTGTCGTGCGGAGTTCCATTCGTTCTTCCAGAGGAGTCGGAAAGACGACTTCATAGGATCGTTGATTCCAGATCAATGACACCTCTCGCCCAGGTTCGTCCCGGCTCCATTCCGGATTCTGAATCTCCACTTTCTGCCACCGACTGAGATCGTTGCGTTCCACAGGATTCCAGAGGGTCAGTATCGGCTTCCCCTCCCGTTCGGTACGCTCAGCCAACAGGCCAGTCTGCCCAACCGGGATCAACGTCCCCCCTTGAGGTCCTTTGCGGCGATGAATTCCCACATGCAGAATCTGCCCCATAATTGAGGCCTGCGGTGTCATGACCGGACGGATCCCTGGCGGCATGGGTACATTCGCCAGGCGTTCCGAGACGATCTGACGGGCATAGCGAGGTTCGGTCTGCCAACTGAACTCGATATAAATCACGTTCATGCCCTGGCTGGACTGACTGCGCACATCTTCGACTCCGTTAGCCCCCAGAATGGCGGTTTCGATAGGATACGTCACCAGTGTTTCCACCTCTTCAGACGACATGCCGGGACACTCGGTCAGAATGACCACGCGCGGTCGGTCCAGATCGGGAAAGACATCGATTGGTAATGTCGTCGTCAGATAGCCGCCGTACGCCAGAATGACAATACAGGCAGCCAGAACCAGAGTTCGGTGTGTTAACGAAAGTCGGATAATAGAATTAAGCATGGCGTACCTCTATTTCCCTTCTTCTTCGTTCTTGTGGAGACTGCCATCCGCATGAATGTGGTAGCCTTCCGGCAGGTCATTTCCTGAGGACGACTTCAGCATGCGGTTGAGCTGTTCAGCAGAGCCCTGTACTACAAACGAACCCGGTGTGAGTGACCCGTCATTAGCAATGACGGTATGTCGGCGATCCCGTTCCAGCACACGTACTGGTTTCCGGTAAAAGGTATTCACATTCTGAGTGAAGACAAAAGCCTCTGCTCCATCACTGGCAACCGCATCAGCCGGAAGTACAAACACGTTCTTCAGTTCTTCTACCCGGATTGACAGCCGGACTTTCTGCCCGGGTCGAAAACGCCAGAGAACCTGTGTCTGACCATCTTGTCGCACGAGCCGGGACTCATTTTCCAGGGACATGCGGAACGCAAAAGTTCGATTCACCGGATCAACGACATTCGAGAGATACTCGATCAGAAAACGCTGCTTCACTGCAGGCCAGTGACTCGCAGCGCTTTCCTGGAAGTCAACCTCAACAGGCCAAACCTCGTGCACGCTGCGTTCCAGCAATTGTGTTTCGTCCCGAAAGGCACGCCCCTCAATCGCCAGCAATCGATGGTTTGCCAACAGACACAGCATCTCACCCGTTTTGACCTGTTGTCCCAGATCGATCTTACATTCTTGAACCTCGAATGTAACAGGTGCCTCCGGTCTGGAGTTTTTTCCAGTCGATTTCGTAACGGCTGGTTTTTTCAACATGCCCCCTTGGCTCATTCGATCTGGAACGAGTATATCCAGATCCCTGACGAAATCGCCGGAAGAGATTTTCTGCAACTGCTCTTGCGAAAAACCACGACTGAGAAGTTCATGCTGGTACCCTTTGATTGCCACTTGCAGACGTTTGATCTCATTGGCAACCTCAATGATCCGTGCTTCGGGAATCGCTCCGCGTGTTGTCTCCAGGCGTTTTTTCTTTGTCGCTGCCAGCGCGATGTTCTGAGTGTCTTTAAACAGATTGGTCTGAGTCTGCTGAAGTGTTTCACTGAGAATTCGTATCGTGTAAAGCACTTCGCCTGGCTGGACTGTATCCCCCGGATAATAATTCATTTTTTCAACGACGCCATCAACGGGAGAAATCACCCCCTGATCACTGCGCCCCGGACGATCCACGATCATCCCCGGAACCTGGAGCGTTTTCCAGTAAGTCTCGGGAAGCTCCGATTTCACTTTCAACCCCAGATTGGCAATCGCCTGATCCGAAAGAATGATCTTTTCCTGTTCCGAGGCTTTCGATTGATCTCCCTGTTTCTCGACAGCAGCTGCGCGGTTTACCTCGCCTGGCTGTTTCTGATCTGACAGAGGCATCCATTGATCACGCCAGATAAAAACCGCTACGATCAAAACAGCGATACTGATACCCAGGACTGGTTTCATAAATTGAAGAAATATCTTCATAACGGACCCTCTAAGTGCTGCGAATCATGGATGGAATAAGTGATCTCACAAGCGCAACTGTAATCTGCAGACAACGTAGACCGACCACAGAATGAAAAACGAGCTTGCTGAAGAATTCGCAGCTTCGCTGGAAAAAATAAACCAGCTTTTTTTAAGAAATTCTTCGACGCCAAAAGAGTAAGTAGAACAAGAGTCCGTCAGAGAAATGACGGCCTGCACAAACGGCGCACGCTTAGATCAGAAAAGCGTGGTGGCGGAGAAAGAGAAGAGATTCGGGACCGGGTGAGGCGCAATCAGGCCTGCGCCATTCTGACGAAACACCGAATATCGGGCAGGAAAATGGATCTGCGTCAATTACGTTCCAGTAAAAAGACACTAACAAGGCTGTTTTCAGCGTAGACCGCGGACCACAGGACAGGTCAGCACGATTAAGATAGACGGCAGAGGAATCATGATCAAAAGGAGATTCCACTTCAGGAGTCGCCGGCTGACCTTGGTCCGCATCAGCATGCTCCTCATGCACATGGCAGTGAGTCCCATGCGAATGCCCATGCCCATGCCCATGCTGCTCTTTTTCAGCAGATAGATCGAGATGAATATGAGCGCGTAAGTCGTGCCCGACAGGCTGATTTCCAGCATGTGAATGCCCGAAAGTGACCGACTGCGTCAGTAACACAAAGGGAATCAGGATCAGGGACACGAAATTGCGATACATATTTACCTATTTCCAAAAGACGAAATGATTCTAGCATCAGGATCAGTAAAGTCCAGATCAAGTCAATAAAACAGGCAACACTAAGTTGCCATCAATTATCAAATAAAACTGATGAACAGGTCAAATTTGCCTGAATCATGATAACTCAACCTGCAGTGCGGACTCATAAATGACATTTTATATTTGAGCCGATGTTCTACTCTCACAGAAAGCCGTTCAGAGTTAATCTTCCGCGGTTGATGCTCTCGACAGATTAAATATCCGTGCTTCTGTTTTAGGGCAGTTCTGATTTGAGAGTACGGCTGCCAGCAACAAATCGGGGAGCAAAAAAAAGAGCCGCCGAGGAGAGTCGAACTCCTGACCTACGCATTACGAATGCGTTGCTCTGCCAACTGAGCTACGGCGGCGTTGAGGTTCAGCTTGTCACTGATAGATTCATCAGCCGCAGCAAAGGTTCGCCGGGCGAGAATCGCGGGGAGCCGGTTCCGAAAATGGAGATCGTGAACCGGGCTCTGGCGGTAGCATACCCCCTTTTTTCGGTTTCCGAAAGGATTCTGCCCGTTTTTCGTCCCTGATAAACTGATTTCTCAGGCAAATTTGACGCCTGTGATGGCTGCCCTGTTTTTTTGATACCCCGTGCCACATCTGTCAATGCTCTCAGCAGCTGAAATCGTTTCAGGGACAAGACTTCAGATCGATGCGTGTTTATCCTTGCTGTCTGCGCGGGGGTTAGCCACAATCGAAGGAGAACAATTCCTACCCAGATTATCCAGCCGGAGAAAACCCATGCACAAACTGGCCTCTGCCTGCCTGCTAATGACTGCACTGCTTCTGTCCCCCTCCCTCCTGTCCGCCGCCGATCCCCCGCTCGATTATGAAGGAGTCACCGAAAAACATGTGATGATTCCCATGCGGGATGGCGTCAAGCTGTCGGCTTATCTGTATATTCCCGATGGGAAAGGCCCCTGGCCGGTTCTGATGGAACAGCGGTACGCCAGCCTGCGAAGTAAAGGAGGACGACGCTCTTTCGCGGAAATGGCCTCCCACGGGTATGTCGTGTGTGGCGTCAACTTCCGTGGCTCGCAGCTGTCTGAAGGAACCTGGGTTGGCTATCGCGACCTGCAGTGGGGCGAGAAGCGGGACGGCTACGATGTCGTCGAATGGCTGGCCAAACAGCCCTGGTCGACCGGCAAGATCGGAACCTTTGGCAGTTCACAGGCCGGTTATGCTCAGAATTACCTGGCGGTCACACAGCCGCCGCACCTGGTCTGTCAGTTCATGATCGATACCGGCCTCAGTCTGTACGATGAAGGTTATTTCATCGGAGGCGCTGCCAAGCCGAATCGATTCAAAGGGATGGACGCTGTCAGCCGCGTGCCCGCACATAACCGGGCGCTGATGAAAGAATGGTTCTCGCATCCTGACTACGATGACTACTGGAGAGCCGAAGATGCTTCGCTGCATTTTGACAAAATGAATGTCCCCTGCTTTACCGTGGGCAGTTGGTACGACTTTATGTGTGTCGGCTCCGTGCAGAGTTTCATCGGACGGCAGCATAAGGGAGGCCCGAATTCGCGAGGTCAGCAGAAACTGTATATCGGCCCCTGGCTGCATGGTCGTTTCAACAAGGTGAATAAAGTTGGAGAAATGGTTTACCCGGAGAATGCCAACTTCGACATGATGACCGAGATGATCCGCTGGTTTGATCATTATCTCAAAGGGGTCGATAACGGTATCGAGGATGATCCCGATGTCCGTTATTACGCGATGGGAGCAGTCGGAGAACCGGGTGCACCGGGCAACGTATGGCGGGCCGTGGATGACTGGCCGATTAAGACCGTCGAAACACCTTACTATCTTCAGCCTGAAGGCAAGCTGGCAACAACCAAACCGACCGAGGCCAACGCATTTACTCAGCTCATTGCTGACCCGCTGAACCCGGCAAAGATTGAAGCCCGTGGTTTTCCCGGTGCCCGCGATGCCCGCAAAGTGGAAGAACAGGAGAACGTACTCACCTTCACCACCGATCCACTGACCGAACCGGTTGAGTGGACCGGCAATGTCAAAGCGGAACTGCTGGTCTCTTCCTCGGCGAAAGATACGGATTTCATCGTTCGCGTGACCGACGTTTATCCGGACGGTCGTTCGATCTTGATCATCGATATGATCCGCCGGGCCCGCTATCGGGATGGTTATGAACAGCAGGTCTTTATGGAAGCGGGTGAGGTTTACAAAGTCCCCTTCAATATCGGCTGGATGAGCCAGGTGTTCAACAAAGGTCATCGCATTCGTGTGACGGTCGCTTCAACGGGGGCACCGTTCTATGAGCCCAACCCGAACACAGGCGAACCGATCACGATTGAATTTCCCGAAAAAGTGGTTGTGGCGAAAAACAAAATTCATCATAGTCCGCAAAACGCATCACGTATTCTGGCCCCCGTCAACAAATAAAGCAGACGGGCATCGGCGATACGAATCAAACCAAGCATCAGTTACCCATAAAAACGAGGATCATCATGAATCAGAATAAAACCGACCGACGACAGTTTCTGGCAGGTACCGTGGGTGCCGCCGTGGCATTGGGTGTGACTCAGGGCGTACAGTCCGCGGACGCAAAACCGAAACAACAGTTTTACGAACTGCGTATTTACCGGACTCCCTCGGATGACAAGCAGGCAATCGTCAGTAATTACCTGGAGCAGGCGTTGCTGCCGGCATTGAAACGAATCGGGATCAAGCAGGTCGGTGTATTCAAACAGATCGAAGTCAAAGATGATCACTCTCTGTATGTGCTGATTCCCTTTAATTCGCTGGAGCAGTTCTCATCGCTGAATGATGTTCTGGAAACTGACCAACAATACCACCAGGCTGCCGCCGAGTACTTCTCGTTCCCCAAAGAATCTCCGGCATTCACCCGCATTGAGAGCCGACTGATGAAAGCCTTTAAAGGCATGCCTCAATTAAAAACGCCGGAGGGAGCAGGCCCTCATCTGTTTGAACTGCGGACCTATGAGAGCCACAATGAAAAGCTGGCGAAGCTGAAAGTTGACATGTTCAATTCTGGTGAGATCGAAATCATGGAAGATGTAAAACTGGCGCCTGTCTTCTTCGGCGAAATGCTGATTGGTGACGATGTTCCTAACCTGACGTACATGCTGTCTGCGCCTCATCGCGCTGCACATGAGGAGCACTGGGATGGATTTCGTATGCATCCCAAATGGGAAAAAATGAAAGCGATGGACAAATATAAAGGAACGGTATCAAAAATCACTAACTGGTATCTGGAGCCACTTCCTTATTCCGCCATTCAGTAACTTGGAACACATCAGAATTGGCAGGTCTATTCTATTAGATACCAACTGGCATTCAGTGAACCTCACTCCCTTTTTTCGAAGTTCGGTGAGATTGCCGTTAACCAGCGACCTGGAATTCATCCAGACTTGTATTTTCTGTAAGCAACTATAATTAAACAAGATAGGAACACGCACCCGTTTTCCCTCCCCCTCTTCAATGTTAAACAGTGGGGGCAGGGTGAGTTGGAATCTGTTCCCAAACCCGAAATTTGCTGAATGGAGGTTAGATTCTGATCTGGATACCGTCTATTCTAGTGCATGTGAGTTAGCAGAGTGTTGTTAAGGCTGGCGAAGATGAATTTTGCAGCTGACACTCTCCAATGAACTTAGATTATCCCTCTTCTAACGTATTGGAATTTGCATGCCTGATAAGCAGGCCAATCGGTGGTCGGCAGAGATTGAGGCGGTATATTTACGAGATGGTCGAGAAATTTGGGCATTATTATATGCTCAATGCTCTGACTCAGATCGTGCATATGACGCACTCCAGGAAGCGTTCGTACGTTTACAATCACAAGAAATAGAGTCAATTCGAAATATCCGGGCCTGGGTTTTGACTGTTGCTCAAAACTGGCTGCGCGACTATGCCCGTCGGCAGAATCATGCAGCGAGGCCTGCAGACTATTTAGACAGTATTGTAGGTAAACCTTCAGACCCATCGGAGGGTCTGGAAAATGAAGAGAGGAACAGCCGAGTCAGGCTAGCACTTCAACAACTTAGAGCCGAGGACCGCGAGGTTCTCGTACTTCGTTATGCACTAGGATGGTCATCAAAACGAATGTCGATAGCGCTCAATACTTCAACATCAGCTATTGATATGAGGCTTTCTCGATCGAGAAAGCGGCTGTGTGAAGAGTTGGAAAAAGTGGGGATAGATCATGAAACCGTATGACACTTCAGGAATGCTCGGGAATGATGATGAGCTGGAAAGTGTCCTGCGCGAATATTTTCGGCAGGAGATGCCTCCAGAGCTTCAGGAACTTTCCGATGACTCTGATGAAGAATTTGAAAAACGATTTCGGCAGACACAGACGGCGGGAAACGCAAGCGATGATCCGTTCACGTCCCGACGCCACCAGGCTTTTAAACTGGGCCTGGTGACTTCGGCTCTCTGCGCCTGCCTGGCACTGGGAATTGGATTCATTCAGTTTCTACCGGAAGCGAATCCCGTGGTCGTCGAGCGGATCGTACCGGTCCAACCTGCAACCGAAAACATACCGCCGGCTGATACGGTTATTGATGATTCCGATGAACTGGATTCAAATACTCTGGTTGTCGTTGATCATGGCGACAGCCCGATGGAAATGACTCCCAGGGTCCATGATAATGTCCAGGAATCGATTGATATTACACTTTATAATACAGAAATGGGACCTGTCGAACAGCGGACAGAACTCTCATGGACGAACTTTAGCGTCGAGAATCCAAAGACGGGTTCCAACGTCAAAATGTCAATGCCGGAATTAACCATTGATTTTGTTCCTGTCAATAAAGCCGGTCTGTCTCTCATTGGAGACGAGAGTGGCGGGAATGGTCAGTAACCTGCAGTTACTGCGTGATCAATGTTACATAAGCGGATAAGTAGGAATTATTAATACGGGCCACTTGAAGGATCGATCCTGAACGGAAACGTAAGATTGTGTCCAGTTTTACTGTAGCGTCTCCAAGACTATTTGAACTTAGTTTAATAGATTGAGAGACGCCTTGGTAAACTGTGATGCGAGCTAGTATCAACAGGTGAGGGAGCGGTCTTTCTCGAATCAAATCAAGGCAGTACAATGAAACAGTGTCGACGGTTCTTAACGAGCGGTCTCATTTTTTCGCTGCTGGCCGGTCAGGCAACTTTCGCAGATGACCAGCCGGTATCGGCGAAAAAACCAGGCCAGACAAATGTCAAACAAAACAAATCAGCGCCTGCGAAACAGGCCATGCCTGCTGCGTCCAAAGACGCTGCTGAATCTGGTCGTGCGAAAGCCCGGTTTCAAGTCACCAGCAGCCCCACGGGAGAAACCCACCTGCGAAATTTCGTAGGCATTGTCACCGAACCGGTTCAGGCCGCTCTGGCTGCACAGTTGAACGACATGATGAAAGAAGGTCAGGGAGTCAGTGTGAAGCTGGTGCTGCCTGATTCTCCTGCCAGGCAGTCAGGTCTCAAAGTGTATGATGTGCTGACGACATTTAATGGTCAGGCAATCACCTCTTCTGACACACTCCGCAAATACGTGCTGGATTCCCCCAAAGGAAGTAAAGTGGAACTGGGTGTGATCCGCGCTTCCAAACAACAGACGATCGAAGTGACTCTCACTCAGAAGTTGTATCGAAATTATAAATTCACCGTGAAACCAATGGGGCACACCTCACCTCCGAAGAAACCGAAGGACAAAAAAGAGACAGAGCCCACAACTGATTCCGAACAGGAAGGCCCCATCGCAGCCCGCTCTGGCGAAAAAAACACGAAGGGCCGCGAGTTACGACTCGGGTTCAACCATGCTCCGGTGACAACAACACAGAACCTCTGTCTGTTATTCGTGGGTAGTGTGAAAGATGGTTACTCTGTTAAGATCAGTTACCAGGATGAAACCGACACGCTGCAGACGCATCAGTTCAATGGCAGTATCGATGAGATCACCGCACAGACAATTGATATGCCCGGTCATGTTCAGATGATGATTAATGAGCGACTGCAGGAACTCAAACTCGCGCTACAGGGGAAAGCCAGTTTTCGACTGCAGGTCAAACCCTATATGCAGGGCAAGAATCGTTTTACCCGTGTCTTTCTCAGTCGAACCACAAAAGACCGGTCCGTCCGCATGGTGGAACTTGATCACCACCTGGGAAACCGACCGTCACTGAACGTTAACCAGATTCTCGGCAATCAGGTTTTCACATCCGAACTGAAACAATTGACGCCCGCGATTCAGGAACAGATTCGAGCTGCCCTGCATCGCGTTCGCATCCCGACCATCCAGATCCATGCGGATAATCCCATTTAATCGCTCCGGCATTTTGAAATGAAAAAAGCAGCTGTTTCCAAATCAGAAACAGCTGCTTTTTTATTTGAATGACTTTTAAGATGCAGGCATCTTATAGAAAACCGCGACGACGCTGACTGCTGTAGCGCTGTAACGAGTCTTCAATAATGGGAAACGCGGCGGAAGCAGACTGAAACTCCTCAACTTCTACCGTTTTACCTTCCAGCATTTTATAATCCTGGAAAAACCGTCTCAGCATTGCCAGCCGGTGGGGTGGCAATTCAGAGGCTTCGGTAAACGGGTTATATTCCGGATCATTCACAGCGACAGCCAGAATCTTATGGTCAGGTTTCCCGCTGTCGATCATGGTCATTACGCCAATAGCCCGTGCATCCAGAATCGTTAAAGGATCAACGGGTTCCTGGCAGAGTACCAGTACATCCAGCGGGTCATCGTCTTCTGCCAGGGTCTGGGGGATAAACCCATAGTTGGCGGGATAATGGACAGCAGAATAAAGCATGCGGTCCAACCTGAGCAGTCCCGTTGTTTTATCCAACTCATACTTCACTTTGGAAAAAGTCGGAATTTCAATCACGGCGGTGAAATCGCGAGGCAGGTTTTGCCCCGGAGTCACATCATGCCAACAGTGGGTCACTGTTTCTCTCCTGAATTGATTCGATAGACAACAAAAAGATCAGCTGATATTGCGCGCAATCAACTGGAACGTATCGTATTTAACCAGCGCGTCTCATTCTATCATCATCTACCCAGATAGCCCCGGAGACGCAGCAGTAAATCTGGACACAGGCTAGTGCTTTGTCAAGCTTGAAATAGAGGGTTGGGGATTTTGTTTAAGTGCACCGTTGTCGCACTCTCGTAAGATCGATCAACCCAAAATTTAAAAATGACACTCCACTAGTTTACTTTAAATAATTCAACGCGGAAGTGTAATGTCGCTCCACCTGGAATGACGGGGGGCATTCCCTGGGCACCGTATCCCAGTTCGGAAGGAATAATCAGTTCGACTTCTCCCCCTTCACCGATCAACTGTAAACCTTCGGTCCATCCTCGGATCACACCATTTAACGGAAACGAAATTGTCTGGCCGCGACTGTAGGAGCTGTCAAATTCAGTACCGTCTTCCAGAGTGCCACGATAATGTACGGTCACATGATCTGTGGGACCCGGTTTAGTATCGCTACCTTCGCGGACAATACGGTATTTCAAGCCACTTGCTGTGGTTAAGTAACCTGGCGTTGATTCGTCACTCACGTAAACTTCCATTTCTTCTGATCTGGTACTTCTGTGTGGCCGGGAATCGGAACTGACCGACACCGAACCGGTCTCCTCTTTGGGTTGAAAGTAGCCTTTACAACCAGTAAAAGTCAGACAGATTAAGCCACATAAAACTAAAAACTGAGATTTTTTCATAGACTCATTACCTTATCTACCGGCAATCAATTATACTGCGGCCGTGACATCAGTAATGGTCGTTAGCGATACCATAACCAATAGGCCTTCGAGTTGCACCACCAGAGAGTCTGCCTTTTCCTGACTTCAGAAAAAGAGTCGAGACTCCTGATTTGATGAACTTCGACGTTCACACTTCACAATGAGTGTGCACAAATCAACTTTTATTCATATAACAAAGTTCTTCTTAAATGATTGAGAATATTCACATCCGTACCACAAAACATGAGGATATCAGCAAGCTGTCTGAATTCATTCTCCCCTTTGTGGAACAGGAAAAGATCTTACCTCGGACATCGGAAGAACTGGATGTATTAGTCGAAACCGGGTTTGTCGCGGTGGAAATGGTTGGAGAAAATGAGGAAATTGTCGGTTTCGCTTCACTGGAGATCTATTCCAGAAAACTGGCTGAGATCCGCAGCCTGGTAGTCGCCGATCATCGACAGGGGATTGGTGTCGGTAAAAAACTCGTTTCGGCCTGTGTCGAACGGGCCCGTCAAAGGAATATTCTGGAAGTGATGGTGGTAACATCATCAGACGTCTTTTTTCAAAACTGCGGCTTTGACTTTACATTGCCTGGGGAAAAAAAGGCGCTCTTCATACAACCACATCTCAATGATTAAAAGAGATCGAAACAGCGTTCGTTCTGTCATGTTTATCAGTTCAAATCTGTTTATCGACGTCTTCACAAATCCAGAGAGTCCTTACCTGGCCACAATCGTCGCTCTGGTAATGTAATCCAACCGGGGAAACTCCCGTTTCAGATAGTGATTGCCTTCGTATTGAATTCTTGCCTGTGTGGGTCCTCGACCTGCAGGAGATCCTTCACCATACCCGGCATACAACGCTTCAACAAATTTCATATCAGCCTGAGACACGAAGCCGAACGGTGCAAAACCATACCCGTCGAGCCTGCGATTGTCATCATAATTGATAAAGATTTGAGTTGTTCTTGAATGGGGAGCGCCAGTCTTGGCAAACGAGACGTAACCTTTGAGATTGGACTTTACCACCGGGTCGTCCTGAATCCTCCGATCCCGCCACTTTTTCTGAACTTCCGGATCACCGTTGATACCAAACTGCGCCATAAAGCCATCTATGACTCGAAAAAAAGCACAATCGTTGTAAAACCCAGACTGCACCAGTTTGTAAAACTGATCTGCCCCGTTCGGACACCAGCTGCGAGTAACATCAATGTGGAAAGTACCACGTGTGGTCTCCATTTTGACACGATAGGTTTCAGGTGTTTGAGCCTGAAGTAACGTCTGATTTCCCATCCAGACGGACGCACACAGAGTCGCTACTGTAATCAGAAAAGTCTTTCTTGATATCACGCTTTTCATTCCTTTTAAAGACGCTCAATGAAAATTTATATCGGCGAAAGTTTAGTTGAAATCACGTTTTTATCACAAGATCGATTCAGCAGCTCCGTCTGAAGCGAGACGTAAATCTACTGATTCGTTGAAAACAAAAAAAGCCGCCGCGAATCAGGGGGGGAGAATTCGCGACGGCCAGAGCCCGGGGCTGCTGACGATCAGCCCCTCTGCAGATCCCGCGATCTGCAACTTCCTGGAGTCGCCCACAAGCGTGGGCAACTCCGTTTTCCTTAGTATCCGAGGAGAGCTTCCTCTTCTTCTTCCTGGATGATGATACGGGGAGTGACCATCATCATCAGGCTTTCTGTTTCTCGACCGACCCCGGTATTCTTGAATAGACGGCTGACATACGGCAGTTTATTCAGAATTGGAACGCCGGCCATGCTGCGACCTTCACGGAGTCGTTTGACACCGCCCAGGAGCACAGTACCACCATCGGGCACACTGACTGTGGTTGTCACAGTCACCTGCTCGACCACAGGCTGCTGAATCGTTGTGGTCCCCAGACCACCACCCTGCTGGCCTTGCTGACCCTGCTGGCCTTGCTGACCCTGCTGGCCACCCTGGCCACCCTGGCCTGTGCCGCCGGCACCACCGATACCACCAACCCCGGTTCCTACTCCGTTACCGAAGTTTCCACCACCCTGCTGACCCAGCTGGCCACCCTGCTGGCCTTGCTGACCCTGCTGGCCTTGCTGGCCGCCTTGTGTACCACCCTGGAAGGAGAAGGTAAAGACGTCGGTGACGTTGGTGAAGTTAGGATTGACGGAGAGTCGTACATAACGACGGTCTGCAGAGATCACAGCCGAGACTGTCAAGGAGACCCCTTCAGGAATATTAGCGATGACAGGTGTGAACCCGACGGCAAAGTTACCTACGGTTGGTACCAGGCTGATCACGAATGGTCGCGATACGTTACTGGTCACAAAGGCAACCTGACCGTTGAACAGAGTCACTTTCGGAGCAAACATCAGGTTCGACCGTTCATCTGCCTGAGCGGCGTTGATGAAGAAGAAGGCTTCGATGTCACTCAGAATCGCCAGACCCACGTTCACACCGGCGTTTGCATTGAAGCTGCCGAATTCAGGTACTCCGATTTCAAATGATCCCTGGCGGAACTGCACATCCAGGTCGGGAGTGAATGACTCAGGCGAGGCCATCCCGACAACGGTACCTTTCTTCGGCCAGGTGTCATAGTTAAGCAATGTTCGCGTTGGCGGATCACTGAAGGGAGCAACTCCCTGTCCACCCGTTTGACCATTCGTCGTATTTTGCCCCTGCTGGCCCTGTTGGCCACCTGTATTCTGACCACCACCACCACCATTCTGATTGGTACCATTCAGCAGGTTGACCTGTCCAAAGCCGGGCACTGGGTTTCCTGTATTATCGACAGTCGGGTTACCGACGGTATCCTGAACGTTGAAGTCAAAGTCGACCCCAATTCGTTCGAAGAACCGGTCAGACACGGTGACGAAGCGAACTTCGATGGTTACCTGCAGGTCCTGCAGCCTTCGCAACTGTTCCAGCAGGTTGGCAATTTCATCATGCACTTTCTGTGTCTGACGAATAACCAGACTCAAAGTGGTTTCAAAAGGACGCACACTGCCTGCTCCACCGATCTCTTCCCAGGAATCTGGTTCGACGGTTGAGACAATCAGTTCGGTCAGCGAATCAAAGTCGATATTGGATCCACCCCCGGCAACTTGAGATGTTGCTCCGTTGTTGTTCCAGGGATTGGAGCCAGGTACACCACCCATGACAGGGTCAGCAACCTGGAAGTTACCAGGAGCAGCCTGATTGCCGCCGATGCCGGAACCGTAGCTGATCGCACCCATCTGACTGTAGGGATTGGCGGCCATGTTTCCACTGGCGGCAAAGTTGGGAATCGGTACCACCAGGTCAGCCACAGGGTAGGTCTGAGTTTTCAGAGTCCCCTGCTGACGGATGCGGCTGGTGATCTTTAATACTTCGTTATCAATTGTGTAAGACAGGTTCAGAGGTTCGAGCAGCAGATTCAAGGCACTTCGCAGCTTGATTCCATTGACGTTGATTGTCACGGGAGCACTGGGGGTAACCCCTTCTTCTTCCAGACCCAGACTGTCCAGGAAGATGTTGATCCCGGTGAGAGTCTGAATTTTGCTCATGACATTTGTCAGAGGCTCACCTTCAAACTGAAGGTTGACCGGGCGATCAAGGCTCTCTTCAATCTGCAGTTCACGTTCCGTTTTCTGGTTATGGTTTTTGACATGGTATTTGTCACGTCGTTTGGTCAGTTCTGCCCACTCTTTGGCATCGTGTCCAAATTTGATATCAGGTGTGTAAGCATCTGCCAGAGATTCTTCCACATCGTTCAACTGATTCCAGACATTCTGTTCCTTACGATCACGCATCGCATTGTTGGAGGCATCCCTTCTCAGGAACTTGGCTTTCCATTCCATTGTGACGGTGACAGGGTTTTGTGGATCGAGATCCTTGGCCTGCTTGGCAATCACTTCTGCTTCCGCATAGCGACGCTGATCAACCAGTTCATTAAATTTCTCTACCAGATCGGCCAGTTCCTGTTCGACCCGGATCTTATTTTTGATGCGAGCATCAATATACTCTTCGACTTCCTGGTTCTGCTTTTTCAGCTCTTCCAGAGGTGCGACCTGCTTGCGGAAGGAGTCAATGGACTCACGGGTTCGCTGCAGTGAACCGATCAAAGTGGCCGTCGATTTTTTATCCAGGCTGGAGCTTTCGACTTTTGACATGGTCTGATCGATAATACTCAACGCGTCGGTAGGAGCCGATTCACGCATTCTTTCTGCTTTAAAGATGGCGTTCAGCACATCAGATCGCAGGCGGCTGAATTCAATCGCCTGTTTCTGCTGAACCAGATCAATGGTGCTTGGTTCCTGCGAACCATTTGCCGGATCGTCGGAAGAAGTCTGATTCTTCACCAGGCGGATCTTGTCAGCCCGTGAAGGTGCCAGCTCCCGCACCGCATCCTGCAACTGCTGAGCACGATGATTGTCCAGCTTTTCACCAGACTGGTAGGCGGCCAGGAAGGACTGGTAAGCAGCTTCCCGATTTCCTTCAGACAGGCGTTGCATCCCAAGGTTATACAGTTCCAGAGCAGATGCACCGGGATGAATCACGGCAATCTCACTGGCTTCACTCTTCTTCATCCGGGCTACCCGTTCAGGCTGTTGTGCTGCCGTCCGGGATTCCAGATCACGCAGAATGGACTGCGGGCTGTCTTCACCAGGCTTGAATTCCACGCCGACTCGCAATGCTTCCTGGGCGTTCACCCGTGCAGAATCAATACGACCGGCTTTCAGATCGGTTCTTGCCTGTGCAACCAGTTTCTGAGAAAACTGTTTTTTGCGTTCATTTTCCGCTGCATACAGCTGTTCCTGCGAGAGTCCGCCAGGTTGTCCCGCCATATTGCGGATGTCTGCCAGAACCTGTTCGGGACGATCTTCAAACAGACTGTAGGCTGTATCAACCTGCTGAGCAGCTTCGGCTTTCTGTCGAGCATCTTCGATTCGCCCCTGGGCTAAATCGTTTCGTGCAGCGGCAACCAGCTTTCGTGCATATTCAGGATTGTTCTTTTCACTGGCAGTATTACCAGGATTAAATTTGGAGGCCGAACTGGTTCCCACCCGCTTGATGAAAGCAGAGGGAGATTCGCTGGTAGAAGCAAATTCAATATTCAGTGTTTCAGCCAGTTTCTGTGCAGAGGAAGCCAGCATCAAGGCTTCATCTTTATTACCCTGCTGCAGGGCAACCTGTGCCTGTTCCATCAGACGGTTGATCCGGGGACGAATGGCATCCTGGTTCTGCTGCAGACCTTTGATTCCGGAAATGGTAGCGGCTTCGTCGGAGATCCGATCGATGGCTGCCAGTACCAGTTCAGGACGGTCGTCAAACAGATCGTAAGAAACTTTCATTCCCTGAACCTGTTGCACTTTCTGGCGGGCTCCTGCGAAGTCCCGTTTCTTAATATCCAGGCGAGCCTGGCGTAACAGTTCGGTAGCCTGTTCTTTGGAAGCTCCCTCAGCCGCAGTCATCTGGGCAGAACCCGTATTTCCTGTGGCAGCAAGAGAACCAGCACCAGACTGGGCGCGTTTAATCTCGTCGAGCACCAGTTCAGGGCGATCATCAAACAGTCGATAGGCGACATCCAGTTGACTGGCCTGCTGTGCCAGAGCACGTGCGGAATCCAGTCGCCCCGACTGCAGTTCTGCGCGAGCCTGCTGCAGCAGTCGAGCTGCCTGGTCTTTTTCAGAAGACCCAGCGGAAGACTGTGCGACTGGTTGTTCTGGTTCTGATTTACCGGCGAAAATCTTGGTGCCGGTTTTACGTTCAATTTCAGACAGGATATGTTGAGGGCGTTCTTCAAACAGTTTGTAGGCTACATCATAATCCTGTGCCTGCAATGCGAGGGTACGGGCATCATCATAGTTGCCGGAATTTAACGATTGTCGAGCCTGCTTAAGAAGTACAGCGGCCTGCTCTTTTTCAGTCAGTTTTCTATCCTGGCTTCCATCAAATGGATTTGCAGCGGAAGGTGAGAAGGGATTGCTTCCCGCTGGTTCTTCAATACCGGCGACCTGCATTACCTGCGAGTTCTGACTGGCAAATCCGCCAGCCTGTTGAATGGGAGCATTTTTCTGCATGCGTTGTTCTGCGCGAGCGATGGCTGCGAGGACCTGTTCGGGACGTTCTTCAAACGGACCGTATTCCAGCCGCATGGCTGCTGCCTGGCCTGCCTTCTGACGGGCTTTGGCCAGTTCATTCAGTTTAAGATCTTCACGAGCGGACTGAAGTAACTGTCGTGCCAGTTGCTTCTGTTCTTCCGGAGACTTTCCGGTATGACTCGAAAAGTTCGTCGTGTATTCGGTGTCGGAAGCAGGAGACTGTGCTCGGACAATCTGTTTTTCCCGGGGAGCAGCCGCCCTTGTACGAGCCCTGCCCAGGTACTCGTTCATTTTGCGGAACTCAGCGGAGGACAGTCGTCCCGGAGAGACAGAGGCTTTTTCGAGCACCTCTACCGCTTCGGCGTATTGTCCTCGTTCATAATACTGAGTCCCCAGACTCAGATAGTAACGAGCTGAGCGTAGTTGACGCCCAGAAACAGGCTGACCGTTATTCTCGACATCAGCAGCGACCTTCCTGGTCGTGTTGCCGAGATTGGCCAGCCACATTGACGCTGCGATCAACGTCGTACAGGCCAGTACTCCAAATGCCTTGCCCAATGTAGGTCCCTCCTTCAAGCCAGAACACCAACTGTGATTATGTTTTTTTTGAGGAGTCATCATGACTTCCAACTCGCTATCTATCTATGGGTAGGATTTTAGTCCGAATTCTGGATTTAGTGCCATACGAGTTTAGCAGGACCAACCAGGATTCCAGAAAAACGAAACGCTATTGAATGTTTGCCCTCGGGCAAAATTTAACAAACGATTGTCAGAGAAATGATAGTGTGATTTGATTTATTGAGAGTAGAGAGAAGTGTGTGCGGGTAATAATCGATTTGTCGTTTTCAGGTCAATATGATTTTGACAAAATTTTCAATTTAATTTGCATGGTTTTCAAAATACTTTTTCAGTCTGTATTTCATGAAGCATTTCTTAACAGTGGCTTCATTTTTACTCTTCAGGACTCTGCTTAATTTGTAACTTTTTCATCTTCTGTTTCGTATTCAAACATCGATTCGATGATTGCTTTTTTGAAGAGTTGATCAAGTGTTTCTCTGGTTGCTTTCATACGGGCATCATTGACCATGGATTGTTCCAGTTGAGCCTGCACATCAGCAAAGGGAGTATGACCTGCCTCTTTTCGATCTAATACTTTTACGATCTGAAAAGAGTCATTGGTTTCGAAGACCTGGCTTGTCTGTCCAACCGGCAAATCAAATAACGCCGCTTCGACTTCTGAATCAGCCAGGCTGCCTCGTCCAGTCCAACCCCATTGCCCTTTCTTTTCAGCCCGTGGTCCATCTGAATATTTTTCGGCCAGGGCGCCAAAATTTTCTCCCGCCTGCAGCTTATGAATGACTTCATCCAGGACGCCGACGGCTTTGTCTTTGCCACCATGTTTTGCATAACTGATACGAATTCGTTGCCAGCGTGCTTTGGCCGGGTAGGCATATTCATCCAGATTGGATTTGTAACGCGCCAGAACTTCTTCACGACTGAAATCATTCTTGGATTTCGCTTTGACAGCCATGAACTGCAGGGCAGACTGTTGCTTCATGAACAGTTCTTTCTCATAGTACAGCGAACGGCCCTGCTGGTTCAGTTTCTCCTCTAGTTCCTGGGGAGAACTGGCTCCCACAGCCTTTTGCAGTTCCGGAATTCGTTCTTCATCAAATGCTTTGTCCAGATGTTCCTGGAGCATAGCCAGCTGTTCTTTTTTGAGAGTGGTTTTCATCTCGTGAATCAGCAGTTGACGTTCGATGTGAGATTTCAGGTCTCGCTTCACCAGCGCTTTGCGCAGTTTCTGGTACTCTTCGGGCGGCATTCTCTGTTCCGCCTGCTTCAGCTGAAAGTCATACACGCCGATAATATCCGAGACAAAAAGAGGTGTCCCGTTGACCATTGCAACGACGGTGCTGTCTTTTAATTCCTCGACCGATTCATCGACAGCGCTGGCAGTGGAAGTATCTGAAGAAGAGGCGACAGTGATCACCGGTGATTCGAAGGGATTATCAGATTCCTGGAAGTCACCTTCCAGAATACTTTTTCTTTCTTTAGACCGGCTCGCCATCTGCGTGTGTTCCAGCTTCTGCTGTTTCAGAGCGGACTCAAGACGTGGAGGGGGCGGCCCCAGCACAGGGTTGTCGACTTTAGGAGTCGTTTCACACCCCACAATGCTGATAAAAGCAATCATCAATAAATATATTTGCGCGTAGCGCATCAAGATGCATCCTGCATGATGAACGAATTATTTACCGGGAATTAGAGAGACATTCAGTATTTAACTTTTGAAATCAGCCCGAATTACAAAGGAGGTGTAAGGAAGGGACACAGACTGATTCAGGATTCTCATCACCCACTTCAGTAACCAGTGAACGTTTTGGAGAGTTCATCAGTTGAACCTGTCAGGGTGATGTTGCAGGATTATAGGCGGGATCAAAAGATTGTTGCAATACCGTTTTAAGCTCCTGCATCACCTCTTCCAAATTCTCTGCTGAAATCGGCAATGGAATGTATGCTGACTTCTGATCTACGATCCGGACGGGAATCCGGTCCTGATTGCTTTTCGACAATGCCAGGATGTGATTTTTGTCTCGATAGCCCAGTACAGCGAAGTTATTTTCCAGTCGAATACTGTCAACCTGCCAGCGTTGTGACAGAATTTGTAATTCTTTCAAAATCAATAATTGTCGCGCAGGATGCGGAATGGGACCAAAACGATCTTCCATTTCTTCTTCGAGGGCGTTTAACTCCTCAAGAGATCGCACCGCTGAAAGTTTACGATATAGTTCGATTTTAATGCGACCGGGAGGAATATAATCGGAAGGCAGATACGCAGTACAAGGCAGGTCAATTGCCACGTGATGATGTTCACGAATGGGTTCATTTTTCAGTTTTCTGCAGGCATTTTCCAGTAACTGGCAATACAATTCGTAACCGACGGCTGCAATATGCCCGCTCTGTTCGGTTCCCAGGATATTTCCGGCGCCGCGAATTTCAAGATCGCGCATCGCGATCTTGAAGCCGGCTCCCAGTTCACTGTACTCTTCAATTGCTTTCAGTCGTTTGGCGGCAACCGGCGTCAGCATCTGACCATCGCGCAGCAGCAGATAGCAATAGGCCCGATGGTGCGAGCGCCCCACACGACCTCGCAACTGATGCAGGTCGGATAAACCATGGTTTCCCGCATCATGAATAAAAATCGTATTGGCATTCGGTATATCCAACCCGCTTTCAATAATCGTCGTGCAGACAAAGATATCAACCTTGCCGGATACGAAGTTCAACATCGCGGCTTCCAACTCTGTCTCTTTCATCTGTCCGTGGCCGATTCCAATACTCGCTTCCGGTACGATCTGCTGGATTCGATCGGCGTATTTCTGCAGATCATGCACGCGATTATGCACGAAATAAACCTGTCCATTGCGGTTCAGTTCCCGGACCATCGCATGCCGAATCAGCTCTGGATCAAAACGGGTAATCCTGGTTTCAATGGGAACACGATCGCGGGGCGCTGTCGTCAGATTGGAAATATCACGAATCCCCAGCAGTGACATATGCAGTGTTCGCGGGACAGGGGTGGCGCTCAAGGTCAGTACATCGATCTGCAGTCGCAGACGCTTCAGCATCTCTTTGGCTTCGACGCCGAAACGCTGCTCTTCATCAATGATCAGCAGCCCCAGATCTTTAAACTTGATGTCCTTCTGAATCAGGCGATGTGTGCCGATCACCAGGTCAACACTCCCGGCAGCCATTCCTTCCAGAATCGCCCGCTGTTCTTTTTTGGATTTAAAGCGTGACAGTCCTTCAATAGTAATCGGATAGTCGGCCATTCTTTCACTGAAAGTACGCGTGTGCTGTTCTGCGAGCACAGTCGTCGGCACCAGGACCGCGACCTGCTTACCCGCATCAATGGCTTTGAAGGCGGCACGGATGGCGACTTCTGTTTTTCCATATCCGACATCGCCGCAGATCAGGCGATCCATGGGCTGTGCCCGTTCCATGTCATGACGCACATCGCTGATGGCGTGCAGCTGGTCGGAGGTTTCCGTATAGGGAAACGAAGCTTCAAACTCTTTCTGCCAGTGACTGTCGGGAGGATATGAGATACCAGGTTGTCCCGAGCGCTGCGCCTGCAGACGCAGCATATCACTGGCCATATCACGGACTGCTTCTGCTGCTTTTTCTTTTTTGCTGGCCCAGCTTTTCGTCCCCAGCTTTGACAACCGGGGGACATGCTTGCCTCCACCAATATATTTCTGAACCAAGTGCACCAGAGAAACGGGAACGTACATCTGCACTTTATCACGAAACTCCAGGGAGAGATGTTCTTCCCGATACCCTTCTTTCTCCAGCAGTTCCAAACCACGAAAACGAGCGATTCCATGTGACAGATGAACGACAAAATCACCCACATTCAAGTCTAGAAAACTGTCGATCGCCCGACTCTCGACCTTTCGTTTTCGAGGCTTGTGCCTGATATCAGCCCGGCCGAACAACTCGTGATCACTGAGTACCACCAGATGTTCGGGAACGATACGAAATCCCAGCGCCAGGTTACCAATGCAGGTTTTCACGCGTTCAGAAAGATCCAGCTCAGACTCATCCAGCAACTCCTGTAAACGATCCTGCTCGCCCTGATTATGACAGCAGACCAGTACGGTATCCTGCGGACCGATGATCGATGCCAGTTCCTCCAGCATTTCCGACTTGGACCGGGTGAACCGCTCTACCGATTCAATCTGCAGATGACAGGATATTTCGGTCGATTCCGCAGAGATCGGTGCAATGGTGACTGATGGAAAATCGGTACAGCGCGCCATGGTCGCCGGCACACTGAACAGCCCGCGTGGGTTTTCCAGGCGATCAAGATAACGTTTGCCTTCGTCGATCAGTTCGGGGAGTTCAACCAGCGCAATACAGGCCTCAGGCGGCAGATTATCCAACAGGCTTTCAGAAGTGGTCCCATCTTCATCCCGGTTGGGAGTTTGCAATTGCCGTCCGGACACAGAGGCAGGCACAGGCGAAATCAAAGTCAGGTCGACCTGCTGACAGGTTTCGAGAGTCCGCTGCGTTTCCACATCGAACTGTCTGATCGACTCCACTTCATCCCCGAAGAATTCAATGCGAATCGGCAGTGCAGAATCTGGAGAATAAAGATCCAGAATCCCGCCATGCATACTGAATTCACCGGGAAGCTGGATTGCCGTGGTCCGCTCAAAACCGCGCTCCAGTAACCATTTCATAAAAGCATCAGTATCGATTTCATCGCCAACCTGAATCCGACGCGTCGCCGCTTCCCGTTGTTTTCGACTCGGCACAGGCTGCAGCAGGGCAGGAAACGATGTAACAATCACCTGGGGAGTGGACTCATTTCCCCCTGAATGCTGCAATTGACTGAGTACCCGCAGACGTCCGCCAAATACCGTATCGGCAACATCATGCTCGTCCGGTAAAGTCTCCCAGGCAGGAAAGATTTCGGGGATCGTACCCAGAAAACTGGCCAGGTCACCTGTAAATTCATCGATTTCAGAGAGACGTGGCAGCACGATCAGCAGCACGGAATCCAGAGCAGTAGCAATACTTGCCGCCGCCAGCGCGCAAGATCCTCCCCAGGCTCCGTCAATTGTTCCACTCTGTCCGGATCGCAGAGCCGCTGTTACCGCGGCAAATCCATCGCTACGACTGAGAACGGGAACCAGATCCTGCATCGACTGAATCTGACTGTCACGGGGTGTCATCATGTTCGGGAACATTTTAGCAGGCGGCACCAGATTGTCACGTGCCTGCTGCCGAAAAACCGTTTCTGATGTTCGATTTGGGTCAATCCGACGTGACTTCATCCGGAGTCAGAGTTACGATAGAGGGCTGATTAATCAGTTGATCGCAAACCCTGTTGAATGGGGTTTGCGCCAGTTGCTTACCCGCTATTTCCAGTATGAAGGATGCAAAGTGTCTGAAAGCTTAGATGTCAATGTCGCTCTGGGGCCACGCAGTTACCATATTTCGGTTGTCAGCAACCAGTTTGCTCAGTTCGCTGACACTCTGGAAACCTGGATGAACCAGAGTCCTGCTTACCGGAATGCGCTGGCCGATGGCAGTAAGACGGCATTGATCATCACAGACAGAAATCTTGCGACGCTGCACACACCTCAAATCGAAAACAGTCTTAAATCAAAAGACTGGAAATTTGAAACCGCGATTATTGAACCGGGTGAGAAATCAAAATCACTCGAAGTGATTTCCGGCCTTTACGATAAACTGGTTGCCATGAAAGCGGATCGACAAACCGTACTGATCGCCGTGGGTGGCGGCGTGACGGGAGATGCTGCCGGTTTTGTCGCAGCAACTTACGTTCGTGGACTTCCCTTTGTCCAGGTTCCGACTTCGCTTCTGGCCCATGTAGACAGCTCGGTCGGAGGTAAAGTAGGGGTGAACCATCCTCAGGCCAAGAATCTGATTGGTGCATTCTACCAGCCGCTGGGCGTTTTCATTGATACGTCAACACTGGAAACTCTGCCCGTCAGGGATTATCGCAGTGGTCTGGCAGAAGTGGTGAAGTATGGTGTGATCCTGGATTCCCGCTTCTTCCATTATCTCGAGCAGAATATTGCAGCATTGAATCAGCGCGATCCTGATGTACTGCGTAAGGTGATCGCCCGCAGTTGTGAACTCAAAGCGGAAGTTGTGGAGCAGGATGAACATGAACGTTCCGGGCTGCGAGCAATTCTGAACTATGGACATACCTTTGCACATGCGTTTGAAGCACTCTGTGGTTACGGCGAACTGATGCATGGCGAAGCGGTTTCCATTGGTATGATTTATGCCAGCTATCTCGCTGAGAAACTGGACCTGATTTCCCACCAGGAAACAGAGCGTCAAATCCAGCTACTGGAAGCCCTTGGCCTGCCGGTACTTCTGCCGAAAGGGACACGGCTGGATGCAGACCAGATCATCGACCGCATGAAACTCGATAAAAAAACCGTGGGTGGCAAACTTCGATTTGTACTACCAACGTCTCTGGGCCGCGTGGAAGTGTTCAAAGAAATCCCGGAAAGCCTGGTCCGGGAAGTTCTGGATGAATTAGCACACCCTGCCGTATCAGATGGCGATTTTCAGATCTAGATCGCGTCACATTTAACCATAGCGTCTCCCGATCTCTGATACTCGATTCAAATGTCTCTGGAGACGCTACAGTAAAACCCAGGCACAGTTTAGCCCTGGTCCTCAATACTTCAGGACTGTCAGACAACATCGCTTTTTAGCAATTCTTCCAGTATGTCTGTGTTTTTTCCACAGGAAATGCGTAGACAGCGTCCCAACCTGCAGAGTTATACCTCACCTCCCATATCATACTTCCACGGAACAGACACATACTGAAGTACAAATTTTCCTGAATTTCCTGCCAGTTTTATTCTCTCAAACGGCACAGGCATCACAGTTCCTACATAAAACATCTTCGACTGTATTTGTTTCTAATGATCTTGCTCCATCGCTGAATCCGGATACTAACCTTTGCTGCAGGCCATCTGAATTTCTCAGAAGCATTGTGCCACAGTGTAACTTCATTTCCCGCAATCAGCGTTTGAAGTGCGCTCAATCCCGATACGGAAGAAAGTAGATGTCGAATACAAATACAACGCAGAATTCAGGACAGTGGCGTCTGATTGATGCTGATCAGGTTCTGGACATGGTACTCGGAGATACAGAGTTTCTCGATGAAATGATTGATCTCTTTCTGAGCACTGTTCCTGAGCAGATGTGTGAAATCAGTCTGGCAATCGAACGAAAAGAAGCAGCAGCTTTAGCCAGTACAGCACATGGATTTAAAGGTACGGTGGCCAACTACACTAAAGGAGAACCCTACCTGCTGTTGCAGGTACTGGAAGATGACGGAAAGTCGAATCGGCTACAGGATGCTTCTATCAGTTACGCTGCGTTAGAGAATGAAATGCAGGAATTGATCAGTGAACTGAATATGCTGATGGCTCAACTGAGCCGGTAAAAGCTTTATCCGCTAAATATGGTTTTAAACCAAAGGTTGATCTGATGAAAATTTTAGTTGTCGATGATGTCGGTTATTCCTGTCATTTTCATGCGAGACTCATCGAAAAGTTCGGTTACCGCTGTTGTTCAGCAACATCCGGTTTTGAAGCTTTAAATCTGCTGAAAACCGATAATGATATCAATATTGTTATTACCGACCTGATGATGCGGGGTATGGATGGTGTGGATTTATTCAAAGAAGCCCAGCATCTGGAACGATTCACTGACGACGGCCCATTAGATCCACCCCAGTTTATCTTAATGACTGCTTTACGACTGGAAAAGAATTCCAACGACAAAGATATTCAACGACTGAAACTGGCACAGGAACTGGGCGTATCCAAAATCATGTTCAAACCACTGGATCAGGATGAACTTCATGACACAATAAAAGACATGGTCATGGGGGCTCCCGAAGGTTCGGTAAACAACCAATCTGTCGATTTATATACGCCAGCTCAAAAGATCAAAGACGCGGTCAAAGAGATCATCAAATCAGGAAATCCCGGCGCTGCGGAACAATTCATTGAATGCCTGAATGGAGAAGTGAATGCATTGCAGGAATTTTTGTCTAAAATGGAAACCGTTCAAAAACAATAGTTTACAAAACACCACATTACACAAAAAACCTGAATATGCAATTTCAATTAAGGAGGTATTTGACTGTAAGTGAATGAGACCTATAGTTGGGTAGTCATAAAAAACACTTGATGCTTGCTCCCATCAGGTAAACAAATTTTTTACATCTCTGAAAATGGGTATCTCCCATGAGTCTGATAAATCTGGATCAGTATACTATAAAACAGAATCGGGCTGTCTCACGCATCCTGGACACTCTGGATCGTATTGACCAGCGAACAAGCCTGCACTATTCCGAAAAGCGGGTGCACGAAAGGAAAGATTTTCGAGGAACTGTGTGGATCTCACTGCCGGACAGCAATGCTGTGGACGAGCAGGAATCCACTACCATCAAGGTCTGGTCTCGCTCGATCTCCCAGTCCGGTCTTTCCTTCATTTACCCGTTTCCCATTAACCTGAACAATATTATGGTAGGCGTGCCTGTGCAGCAAACGCATATCGCCTGGTTTCGTTCTGAAATTGTGAGACAAAAAGAGATTCAGGAAGAGCAATTCTGGGAATTTGGAGTTCGATTTCTGGGAAAAGTGATTACCTGAAACTGCTTCAGTGGTGCGGCTCCCGGTTGGATTTCGAGAGTCCCGGAAGCTATGATTCAGAGCTTAACCTCGGCACCTTATCTCGCTGAACCAGAGCATCGATCAAATCGAATTGAACGGAAACATACCGGTAATGGAAGACCTCGCTGGCCTCTTGCACAAAAATCTGACTGGGATACAAAATCGGATCCAGACGGCGTGTATCAGAGCGCAGCGTGCTCCCGAATCGGTCACCCTTATCGGCGTGACCAAATATGCCCGACTGGAGTGGGCCTCCGAGCTGATCAAACTTGGTTGCCGGGATCTGGCAGAAAGCCGTACGCAGCAACTCGCAGAGCGGGCTGAGCTTCTCCCTCCGGATTTACACTGGCATTTCATTGGTCCTCTGCAACGCAATAAAGTCAGACGAACAATCCAATACAGTTGGCTGATTCACTCGGTCGATTCAGAAAAATTGCTGAAAACCATCGATCGTGTCGCAGGGGAATCTAAACAGAACCCACGTATTCTGATCGAGGTGAATCTTTCAGGGGAAGCAAATAAAAAAGGATTTCAGAAAACAGAACTATTGCGTCTGTGGCCTTCTCTCTGTCGCACCAGCCACGCCCAGATCAGTGGTCTGATGACCATGGCCCCCCATGTGGATGATCCTGAACTGGCGCGTCCGGTTTTTCGTGAGTTGTCTGAGTTGCGTGATTCTCTGCAGGCAATTTCTCCAGAACAGATCAGACTTCAGGAACTCTCAATGGGCATGAGTGGCGATTTCGAGGTGGGCATTGAAGAAGGAGCCACTCTGGTACGAGTCGGTAGTGCCCTGTTTGAAGGGCTGGACACCTTAACCTGAACTTGAGAATTCAAAGTGAATCTGGCATTAAAACTGGAAATGGACGGCACTGCAATTCTACTGCCGGTTCGTGCGCAACCCCGATCCAGCAAGAACGGGATTGAAGGCGTTCATGACGGCCGGCTCAAAGTCTGCGTCACACAGGTCCCTGAAAAAGGGAAGGCCAATAAAGCTTTGCTGAAAGTTCTCCAGACGGCGCTCAAATTGAAACGATCGCAAATTGAGTTATACAAAGGGGAAACGGCGGCATTAAAGATCTTTCGAATTCACGAAATTTCCCGAGACGAGTTATATACACGAATCGCAGATGCAGCAGGACAGTCCCGATAATTTCAGTTTTCCATGATGTGCGTTCCCCAGCGTATCTCCAGACATCAATTTTTACAAAAACCCGGAAAGCAAATTTAACGCCCTGCGAGACAGGATTCGGTCAACATAGATTGCAGCCGCTCAGACAGGGTCATATAATTATCGGTGCATCCGTGTCTTACCCCCAGAGGTCACTATTCCATTCCTGAATCAAACTTCATGGAAAAACTGTGGCGACCTCTCAAACGAAAAGTGCATCCCATTAAACCACAGTGTCTCTCTCCCAATGATACTCGACCCCCATTGCCCTGGAGACGCTACAGTAAACCTGGACACAGGCTGGATTCCCTCCTCGCCTGAAGATCTCAAAAAGGACTATTTGATTATGAGCAACTCGATGCCTGTTCGCCTGCTGCTGGGCGCCATACTGGTTTGTGGACTTTCCCTGTCAGCGAAAGCAAACGAACCAACAAAACTTTCTGACTCCTGGGAACAGTGGAGAGGTCCAGATCGTCAAAACCATTCTGCCGATACCGGACTGCTGGACGACTGGAATGCGACTCCTCCCAAACTGACCTGGACCGCCAGTGGCATGGGCAAAGGATACGCCAGTGTTTCGATCAAGGATAACCGGCTGTTCACAACTGGAAACCTCCCCGAAGGTCAGGCCGTCATCGCCGTCAACACCGATGATGGCAAGATCCTGTGGAAAACCAACCTGCTGGAACTGAATCCCGAACATGGTTACCCCGGTGCACGCTGCACACCTTCCATTGATGGCGAGCGTCTGTATGCGATTGCCTCTAATGGAGCCATCTTCTGTTTGAGTGTTGCCGATGGTGAAATCATCTGGCAGAAAAACTTCGAAGAGGAGTGGGATGGAAAAATGATGTCCAAATGGGGCTTTTCTGAATCTCCGCTGATCGACGGTGACCTCGTCTTATGCACCCCGGGCGGGAAAAATGCCATGATGGTGGCCCTCGACAAAACAACGGGCAAGGAAGTCTGGAAAACCTCAGTAAACGACCTGGGGGAACTGGGCAAAGACGGAGCCGGGTACTCTTCCATCGTGATTTCGAATGGAGCCGGCGTTAAACAGTATGTCCAGCTAACCGGACGTGGTGTCATTGGAGTTAGAGCCAGTGATGGCAAACTGTTGTGGAACTATAATCCGGTTGCCAACAAAGTGGCGAATATCCCGACTCCCATCATCTCAGGCGACTACGTCTTCTGTTCAACCGGCTATGGAACCGGTAGCGCACTCTTGAAACTGACCAAAGATGGAGACGGAGTCAATGCGGAAGAAGTATATTTTCTCAAAGCCAAAACCATGCAGAACCACCATGGGGGTATGATCCTGTATAAAGATCATATCTACTGTGGACACGGTCATAATAATGGATTACCACTCTGCCTGAATCTCAAGTCAGGAAAAGTCGTCTGGGGCGGAGATATCCGCGGGGAAGGCAGTGGATCTGCTGCTGTGTTATTTGCAGACGGAAACCTGATCTTCCGTTATGAAAATGGTGAACTCGCCCTGGTGGAAGCAACGACTGAAGGCTATAAGCTGAAAGGTTCCTTCCGAGCAGATCAGGTCCTCGGCAAAGCCTGGGCTCACCCGGTCGTATGTGGCGGAAAGCTTTACCTGCGAGAGCAGGATGTACTGATGTGTTACGACCTGCGAAAGTAAGGTCCCCCACAACGCATACTGAATTAAAAAAAGCTCTGTCGATCCGTTCGACAGAGCTTTTATTTATAATTCTCTGTGATTAACCGGCCGCATTTTTAAAACGACTCAGATCGATTTTCCCGTTGCCTTCCACAGGCAGCTTGCCATTCGGACAGTAACGGGAACGAGCCACACTGGACGCGATATTATAGGTATAGACGGCGTCTTCCCGGATCAGAAAAATGACAGTCCCCTTGTTCTGGGCACCGATCTTATCCAGCAGTTCGACGAAGGGCAGGCTCTTCCGGAGATCATCACGTCGGACATGCAGGTCTTTCGCAGGCCCGTCCAGAACGACGATTCCGTTTTTGGTACATTCAATAAACGTGGGATTCAGATCCACGCCTGACCCACCCGGTTGAATACGAACTTCTGCAGCGACCGGGTTTTCCCGTTTATTCAATTCGATTTTAAGCTTATCAATTTCCTTTTGCAGCGTCATCGGCTCATCTTTGATTTCAGCAATTCGTTTTTCAAGACGATTGGCTTCCGCCAGCAGCTTGACTTTCTCTTCCGGAGTGATATCCGTCGGAATTTTGTTTTTTTCCTGCTTGAGTTTTTTAAGTTCTTCCAGAGCCAGAATCAGATCGCGATTCAGTTTTGACAGGTCTTCAACCTGACTCTGAACCTGTTCCAGTTCCTGCTGTTTCTCGGTAATTTCCTTCTGGTCTTTTTCGAACTCTTCCACGCGCTTCAGGGAATCATCCTGTTGATCCATCTGGCTGAGTGCCATGGCTGTGATCATCAGTGTCAATACACCAATCACACACGCCAGAATACTCAGAAACGGAAACAGGGAAACCGTTTCTTCACTATCCTTCTTCTTTCTACCCACGTTATCTTACTCTCTTCGAATTCCCGAATAACCCCCAGCGTTTGCGCGGAGCTTCCACCTGCTGGATCAGCACCTGCTTTTCGCCCAGGCTCGTCAAAACCATATTCAGGCCGTTTAATCCCTGCTGTACGCCATTAAACGACTGGGATAAGACGCCGGCGGCCTCGGCCATTTCCGTCGCTTCGCCATTCATTTTTTCCAGATGTGACGTGTGTGCGGACTGCAGCGCGGTCATTTTCTCTTCCACGCTTTCCAGGTGCTTCATAACCTGTTGCACCTCTGCCAGCTGTGCTTCCTGCTGCTCTCGAATTTTATCATCGATTGTCCCCCAGGATTTGACAACCTGCTGTGACAGCGTATTTCCAATGCCTTCCAGTTTCTCGATCCAGGTCTGTAACTCCGCATGATGGTTCGCCATCGCTTTATCAATAGTCCGCTGGATCAGACGTCGGTGATCTTTTTCGTCACCCCCGCCACCTGCCTGATCGCTCTCTTTCAGCCGTTTCAACAGGTTTTCGTTACAGTATTCATCAACCCAGTTCAGCAGATCCTCTTCCGATTTCTGCATGGAACTGCTGGGAAACATCACCAGCATACTCATTACCAGCGCGACCAGTGTCGTATCAAAAGCTGTGGATAGACCGCCCGTCACACTGCCCAGAGATTCTTTCAGAGCAGAGATGTCAGTGGCATCATCCATCCCTCCGGAAAAGCCGCCCACAGCGGCACTAATTCCGATCACAGTTCCGATGAACCCCAAGATCGGGATGGCCCAGATGAATACTTTGAGAATGGTATAGCTGGAATCGACGGCCGTCGCATCGATTTCTGATTGAGACTGCAGACGGTTAGAAACTTCAGAACTGCTTTTCAAGACCCTGAAATGCTCCAACCCTCGTAAAACCCGGTTTACCAGAAAACTTTCACGCGGATCCACGGGCAGGTTTTTGACATGCTCAATGAATTTGGCAACAGTCTTCTCGGAAATATCCTCAGAAATATCGGTCGGCAGCGTATCGAACAGCATCGAATCTTTCTGTTTGCCCAGTTTCTGGTATTTCAATATCAGAATCGTGGCAGACCAACTCATCAGAAAAACCAGCGCGAAGGGAACCCAGCCACGATCCAGAAACAATTCACCGAGGTAATATTTCCTGAAAGGAAACAATAATGCGATAAATGCGACAGAGGCACCAATCGCTATGATGCCGCTCTTCGAGAGGCTGACCTCAGTACCATCGGCCCAGCCACTGGAAACATTCTTATTTCCACTGCGACTGCTGCCGGAAGGTCGACTGGAACTGGTTGAACCGGTTGAACTGGAAGTGTTGACATCGATCGAAGTATCGATAATCGGTGTCTCAGGTTTTTTGACCAGCATCGTATGGTGACAATAGGGACAACGAACTTTTTTACCCACGTTTTCATCGCGGACTTTGAGCTTTTTAGAACATTTTTCACAGGGAAACTGGAAATACATTGAGGAAACCCCAGGGCGTAGTAAACTTTAGTGTAGCACTGAGCCTTTCTTTTAAGCCTCAGCTGTAATTCATACAGAATAGTTTAGCCAAGCAGCCTCTGTCCCAAAAGTCAACGGCCTGCCGCAATCATCTAAACATGGCAAACAACCCCCTTTCCCGCTGTTTTTTCCTGATATTGAACCATTCACGCTGATTGGACCTGCGGTTCCGCTGGAAATAGAATTCTGAGACTCCCCTTGTTTATTGAGTTCTAAATACGTCAGAATACACGAGATAAGAACTATTCGTTATAATGGCCGAGTAGAGAATGTAATCAATTGAAAACCGTTCAAGCTTTCCGTTGACCGCTTTTGAGCGGAGAGTCAAACCTTAAAGTATAGAAAACAAATTCATGTCTGCAGATTCCGTTGAAACCACCAGCCGCTACTGGGCCGGATTCGACCTGGGTGGCACCAAAATGCTGGCCAAAATTTTTAACTCAGAATATAAAACCCTCGGAAAAAAACGGAGAAAAACCAAAGGTCATACAGGGGTCGAAATGGGGCTGGAACGCATGGTCCAGACGATTCATCAGGCTTTGGAAGAAGCCAGTTTGACCCCCTCCGACCTGGCAGGCATTGGAGTCGGTTGTCCCGGGCCCCTGGAACTGCAGGCGGGAATTATCTTCGAAGCCCCCAATCTGGGCTGGTATAACGCTCCCGTGAAAGACGTACTGGAAAAAGAATTCGGTTGTCCGGTTGTGATCTGTAACGATGTCGATGCCGGCGTCTATGGCGAATATCGTTTCGGCGCTGGCAAAGGTGCCCAGTCTGTCATGGGAATATTCCCGGGAACAGGTATTGGCGGTGGTGCCGTCTACCGTGGGCAACTGATTCAGGGCAGCATAAGTTCCTGCATGGAAATCGGACATATCAAAGTCCTTTTGGAAGGTCCCGAATGCGGGTGCGGGCAACATGGTTGCCTGGAAGTACTGGCGAGTCGGCTGGCAATCTCTGCCGCGGCAGCACAGGCTGCTTACCGCGGAGATGCGCCGGTCCTGCGTTCCATGGTGGGTACCGACCTGTCGGACATTCGCAGTGGTATCCTTGCATCGGCGATCAAAGGAGGCGACGAGAGTGTCAAGAATATCATCCTGCGGGCGGCAGAGTACATTGGAATCGCTGCCGGAAACCTCGTCCACACTTTTTCCCCGGAAATCATCGTCCTGGGTGGAGGTCTGGTGGAAGCCATGCCCGAATTGATTGTGCCGGCGGTGACCGAAGCCACCCGACGCAATGTGATGCCGACTTTCAAAGACTCATTCAAAGTCGTCGCCGCTCAACTGGGGGATGATTCCTCTGTCATGGGGGTTGCCGCCTGGGCCCAGAACGTCATTCAGCAAAACTCTTCGATGAGAATTGAAACGCAGGTATGAACACAAAAGATTCACCGCCGACTGAGGCATCTCCGGGTTCCAGTCGACTGGAGTCTGGCACAAATCAGTTGATTGCCGTCATCGATATCGGCACTGGCGCCATCCGTATGGCCATTGCTGAGATCAAAGAAGATGGCTCTGTCTATGCATTGGAACGTCTCTCCCAGGCAGTGACACTGGGAAAAGATACTTTTCAGACACGGAATATTCAGAAGTCGACGATGGAAGAGTGTGTACGCATCCTCAAAAGCTACCGTCGGCGACTGGATGAATATCAGATCACGCGCGACGATCAGATACGGGTGGCAGCCACCAGCGCGGTCCGGGAAGCGGACAATCGCCTTGCATTCACAGACCGCATTTTCATAGCAACCGGCTTCGAAGTCTCTCCCCTTGATGAAGCCGAAGTCAATCGAATTACTTACCAGGGAATTCGCCCTTATCTGGCGGCTAAACCAAACCTGGATGAAGCACAAACGATCGTTACGGAAATTGGTGGAGGCACAACCGAACTGCTGCTTGTACAGAAAGGTAACGTCCTTTTCTCGGGAAACTATCGACTGGGCGCGTTGCGGCTGCGGGAAATGCTTAAGGGGTATCGTGTTCCTTTATCCAAGGAACGCACGATTATGGAGAATCAGATCTCACGTGTGATCCAGCAGATCGTCCACGAAGTACCCGTCGACAAATCCGTCAAACTGGTCGTCCTGGGAGGTGATGTCCGCTTTGCATTAGCACAACTCCGCCCGGATGATGAAATCCCGGACCCCGGCAACTCACCCGATGAACTGGATCGACTCAAGGTATCTGAGCTCAGCAAATTTACCGATAAAATCCTGCAGAAGGATGAAGACGAACTGGTCCAGGAATACCACCTGTCATTCACCGATGCAGAAACACTCGGGCCGGCACTGCTCGCCTATACCAAGCTGGCAGAAGCCTACCAACAGAAACACATTTACGTCACCAAAGCCAACTTTCGCGATGGGCTTTTGAAAGAAATGGCCGACCAGAGTAACTGGTCTGAAGAGTTCAATCAGCAGGTGCTTCGCTCCACGATTGACTTTGGAAAACGCTTTGATTTTGACGAAACACATGCCGGCCATGTTGCCTTTCTGGCGGACAAGCTGTTCCAGTCATTACAGAATGAACACAAACTTGACGCGCGGAATCGACTGTTACTGTATATCGCCGCCTACCTGCATGAAATCGGGATCTATGTCAATCAACGCGGCTATCACAAACATTCCATGTACCTGATCAGCAATGGCAATCTGTTTGGACTGGGACAGACCGACCTGCTGCTGGTCGCATTAATCGCCCGTTATCATCGCCGGGCTTCCCCCAAAGCAACACACCTGGGATACAACACACTGGATCGTGTCAGCCGCATTGCCATCGCTAAAATGGCCGCCATCCTGCGGGTCGCTGATGCATTGGACTATTCCTACAGCCAGCGGGTTCAGGAGATTGAATGTGAGATTGACCACGGACAGTTGATTATCTCCATCCCCCATGTGGAAGACGTCTCGCTGGAACAAATCGCGCTCGTCGAAAAAGGTCCGCTGTTTGAAGAAGTGTTCGGGCTGAAAGTTCACTTGAGAAAGAAACAGTAACCTGCCTGATAATTTTCCAAACACGTATTGAGTTCCTATTCCTACAAACGACAGACTGAAACAACAGGTTGACCATGGCCAACAAAACAGCGAATTACTTCAACCGGGAATTAAGCTGGCTGGAATTCAATCAGCGGGTACTGGATGAAGCCCATGATTCAGAAATCCCGTTACTGGAACGACTGAAATTTCTGGCCATCACCAGTTCTAACCTGGACGAATTCTTCATGGTCCGTGTGGGTGGTCTGCACCTGCTGCAGGCCAGTGGAAATAAAAAGGCCGATCCCTCGGGGATGACACCCCGTGAAACACTGGATGCGGTCAGCCTGCGTGCACATCAGATGATGGTGGAACAGTATCAGTGTTTACTCGAAGAAATTGAGCCTCCACTGGCAGCCGCCGGTTTTCAGCGTGTCAACCCACAGGAACTCTCTGATTCACAGCGGCGGATTGTCGAGCATGTTTTCCGGGATGAAATCTATCCCGTGCTCACACCGATGGCGGTGACTTCCGATATGGAATTCCCCTACCTGGTAAACCACACGTTGAACCTCGTCGTACGACTCGCCCCTGATGACAAAGGAAAGGAGAAAGGAGATCACAAACCGGGTGAAGACCGCTTTGCGATCATTCCTTTTGGCAGAACTGAATTCCGGTTCATTACCCTGCCCTCGGAAGGTGGCTACCAGTATCTGCCGATGGAAGATGCTATCTGCCTGTTTATCGAACAATATTTTCAAGGCGAGCATGTCCTGGAGAGTATCCCCTTTCGTGTGACCAAAAATGCAGATGTCAGCCTGCAGGACGAGTTCGCATCTGACCTGTTGCATCAGATGGAAGACATGCTCGACCAGCGTAAGCAGGGGGACTGCATCCGACTGGAAATCGCGGAATCGGTTTCTGTGGAAACGCTGGAATTTCTGGAGCAGGGCCTGGGAGTCCTCGATGAAAATGTATACCGGATTCCTGGACCACTGGACCTGACGGCGTTTATGCGGTTGACTGAGATTTCAGGCTTTGATGCCCAGAAAGATGCCAGTTGGCCACCACAACCTCCCCCGGAGGTCAATCCTCGCATCAGCATGTTCGAAAACATCACCCATCAGGATATCCTGCTGTGTCATCCCTATGAAAGTTTTGAACCCGTTGTACGCCTGGTTGAAGAAGCAGCCGTAGACCCGGACGTGCTGGCAATCAAACAAATTCTGTATCGCACGAGTAAACACAGCCCGATTGTAGCTGCGTTGATTCGCGCCGCTGAACAGGGGAAACATGTCACCGCGATCGTGGAGCTCAAAGCCCGTTTTGATGAAGCGCGGAATATCGAATGGGCCAAAAACCTGGAACATGCCGGGGTGCAGGTCATCTACGGTGTGAAAGGTCTCAAGACACATGCCAAGATCTGTTGTATCATCCGTCGCGAACCGCACGGTATCCAACGCTACCTGCATTTCGGAACGGGGAACTACAATGATGCGACAGCAAAAATCTACAGTGATATCAGTTACTTCACCAATGACGAAGTGCTGGCGTCTGATGCGATCAACTTTTTCAATTCGATCACTGGTTATTCGATTCCGCAGAAGTATCAGAAGCTGGAAGCAGCCCCTATCAGCCTGCGGGATAAACTGCTTGATCTGATTCATCATGAAACCGAGCGAAAAAAACAGGGTCAGAAAGCCCGGATTGTGGCCAAGGTCAACTCCCTGGTCGACCCGGAAATCATCGAAGCACTGTATGCGGCTTCGGAAGCAGGTGTGAAGATCAAGCTCAATATTCGTGGCATCTGCTGCCTGCGTCCCGGTGTCCCAAAGCTCAGTAAAAATATCGAAGTTGTCAGCATTATCGATCGCTTCCTCGAACATGCGCGAATTTTTTGCTTCTATCATGGCGGAGACGAACGCGTCTTTATCTCCAGTGCTGACTGGATGCCCCGCAACCTGGATCGCCGAGTCGAACTGCTTGTTCCCATTGAAGAAGAAAAATGTCAACGCAAGCTAGTCAAAATTCTCAACAGCTACTTTGAAGATAATGCCAAAGCGCGTGTCTTAAACAGTGAGGGAGTTTACGAGCGGATCACTCCCAACAAAGAAAAGAATTTGGTGCGCTGCCAGCAGGTGCTTTACGAAGAAGCCGTCGCCGCTGTTAATCAGGCTGAAAAAGCAGGACGCACCGTCTTTGAACCACATATGGCTCCAGAAGATCAGTAATCACTGCGAACCTGTTTTAGAATCGTGTGTCACTACACAAGAAGACAGTCAACTCAGGACACGCCCCCCTTTGGACTGACTTCACTGAACTGGAATTTACAGGAATGTGCATATTCTTATCCTCTGCAATAAGAATATGTTAGCATTTTCAGTTTTCCCGTTCATGAGAATTTCTGCCGGTTCCTCTGAAATAGGTATTGCCACGATTGAGGGATCTGCAAGAATAGAAGTAGATAATGTATCGCACCCACGCAGTGCGATAGGACTAAAGCCTGTATTCAAATTGGAGCTACAAACCATGAAGAAACAGGGAGTTTATCCAAGAAAAGGAGGTGATTGAGTGGACAGTTATTGTTGTAGCCAGAAAGGTGGTTGTTCTTAGCGACTACTGGCGGGTTGTCAAAGACAACCACCACTCGTGAGGATCACCTCGATCCAAACGAAAATTAACCGGAGGCTGATCTGCGCCAGCGTAGATCAGCCTCTCTTTATTTCCAGAGAACATGATGCAAAAAAACAGCACCAGAGCCTGACTCCGGTGCTGTTTTTAAATTCCTGCATTGTCAGATCAAAACGATCAGACTTCGTTAGGTACCACAAATGGCTCGCGGTACTCGCGGGTCAGATATTTATCTGCTTCTGCATCGTTGACAAACTGTTCCGTCTTGGGATCGAAGTTTAACTGACGCCCCAGCCGGAAGGCGATGTTCCCCAGGTGGGCAATACCGGAGCTGGTATGTGCTGTCTCAACGGGACCGTTCAAAGTTTCCGCCTTGCGAGAACGAACCGCATTCAGGAAGTTTGTGAAGTGGGGAACGACGGGATCGTCACCACTATTCTTAGGGCCCGGTTCTCCTTTACGTCCCAGGAAGATCTCATAGGAGTTATACCCCTTCACGACCATGTATCCTTCTGATCCGTAGAAGATATTACCTACAGAGGCCCCCCCTTCATCGTTGGTCATCCAGGGACGGACTTCAAACTGAATCATTTTATTTTCTTCAGGATAGAAGTAATTGGTGGAAAGCACTTCGGGAGTGACCTTGTCATCATCCCAGAGGAACTTGCCTCCCATCGCGGTAATCTGCGAAGGCAACTTGACATCCAGCCCCCACAGGCACATATCCGTTTCATGGACTCCCTGGTTTCCGACATCCCCATTGCCATAATCCCAGGTCCAATGCCAGTTGTAATGGACATAGCGTTGTGAATAATCGGTTTCCTGCGCCGGCCCCTGCCAGAGGTTCCAGTCGAGGTAGGAGGGAGCTTTCTCACTGGGTTTGTGGCCGATGGATGGACGCCAGCGAAACACCAGGCCGCGTGCCATATAAACATCGCCAATCGTTCCTTTGCGGAGGTGTTCGACACCTTCCTGAATCGCGGGCTGGCTGCGGAGCTGGACGCCATGTTGCACAATCCGCTTGTATTTCTTAGCCGCTTCAATCATTTTGCGGCCTTCAAACAGATTATGGGACCCCGGCTTTTCCACATACACGTCTTTACCAGCCTGGCAGGCCCAGATGGTTGCCAGTGAATGCCAGTGGTTCGGCGTCGCGACCGTTACCACATCAATGTCATCGCGGTCAAAGACCTTTCGCATATCGGTTTCGGTTTCGACCTTACGACCGTATTTCTTTTCAAACTCGGCGGCCCGCTTGGCAAGCACCTGTTCATCGGGATCACACAGCAGCACAACATCAGCGCCTTCGATTTCACCAATCGCTTTAATATGTGTTTTACCGCGTCCATTCACCCCCAGAACGGCAACTCTGATTTTACTGTTGACATCTGCCCGCGCGGTACCAGTCAACAATGAAGTGGCTGCCACCGCCCCTGCACTGGTCTGGAGAAAGCTGCGTCGTGTGACCTCACTCATAATTCACCCTTTATCTTTTGAATAATAAACACGTCAACCGGTTACAGGCTGAACGATAATAAGCCCCTGACTCAATACGTTATCGTAAGCAGCCTGCCTGCCAAAGTCCAGACTTTCGACAGCCGAACCAGAGTGAACAAAACGGGATTTTTTTCGAAATAGTTTCTCAACGGAAGTCTTAACATTGTTTACTTTTGTCAACAGCTGCCTGCCTGCAGGTACATACTGGATTTTCAGGGTTTCCCAGAATTCCTGAAGCTTCAAAACGGAAGACATGTTGAATTCCCAGAACATCACAGAAAAATCTGTTCAGGAATGAAATACCTTAATCAATGTAGTCGTATGAAGTTCACAATCAATTTCCATCCGTCTCTAATTATTTGTGTGTTATAGTTTTATTGGATCAACCATGAAGAAAAAACCAAACGCAACCTGTCTCTTAATCAAACCTGTGATCGAACCAGCACCGCAGATTCAGTCCACTTGAATTAAAGACGTTTCGAAACGCTCTCCCCTCCATGAGGAGAGCGTTTTATTTTCAAATCACAGTCCCTGTTCAGAAAGAAAACGCCTATGAAAGTGCTTGTCGTCGATGAAGTGGGATATACCTGCTACGTGCATACCAGACTGCTTGAGGAACTGGGGTATCAGGTCATCTGTGCCTCTTCCGGTTTTGAAGCACTCTCGATTCTGGAGATGGACAGTGAAATTAAAATCATGTTCTCCGAACTTGTAATGCGGGAACTGGATGGACTGGAACTGTTCCTTAAGGTTCAGAAGCAGGAACGGTATAATGACGACGGGCAACTGGATTCACCCATGTTCTTCCTGCTCACATCACTTCAACAGGGTAATCAGTCCCACAGTCGTCAGCTGGAACGCCTGGAACTGGCCAAGAAGCTGGGCATCACAGGAGTCATTTACAAAACCCGTGACCGGGATGAATTAAAACAGGCTTTTGGCGAAAGTTTGAAAACGGCTCTGGGAGCACTCTCCGAGTCCGCTCCGCTTGATATCCATTCACCGGCACAACACCTCTGTGAAACCATTACAGAGATCATTGAATCAAAAAACCTGGATGCAGCAGAAGAGTTTTATGATCTGATCAAATCCCAGACAGAATATCTGGTATACTTTATCGAGAATTCTCAGAAACAGATCGAGACCGCATAACAACCACAGGGTATCATCACTTCTCCGCCGCAAGCCTGGTTGGCCTCTCTCTTGCCTCTGCCCCACATTCCTTCCCGCCTGTCACGTCTCATACAATCATGTGAAATTCATGGCAACCTGACAGTCGACAGTGTAATATTCAAAGCAGAGACTTAAACAAACTGTTCCCTGAGAACTTCCACTGGACCTCTCTTTTACACGAAACCAGAACTCATGGCTGATCAGAAAACACTGCTGGCGATAGGTGCGCACTTTGATGATTGCGTTTATGGAGTCCCCGGCATCATGCTCCAGGCTGTTGCCAAAAATTACCGCGTGGTACAGCTCATTCTCATTGGGGACTACAGTAACTGGCCTCCCACCAAAGGGCGGGAAAAAGAATTCCGCAACTCCGTGACAAAGATCGCCAGCGAATATGGCGTCGAAACCCGGTATCTGGACTTCGCCTCACATCAGTACGACACAAACGCAGAAACCAAACAGAAAGTTGCCGCCGCAGTTTACGAGATCAAACCAGACATCGCACTTCAGCTCTGGGAATATGATCATCACCACGATCACACGGTCGCATCGCAGCTGAGCAAAATTGCATTGAATCATGGCGGACGCGTATTGAATGAAGATCGTTTCCGTGGACCGCGGACCATTTACCATTATGATAACGGCCCAGGCCATACCATTGGCTTCGAACCGGACACCTTCGTGGATGTCACCGAATACTGGCAGAAATCCATGGAATGGCTGGGGCGCTATATGGCATTACAGAGAAATATAAAATATGATCCTTCTCAATCCAACGGTGCCCTCCAGGGAAAAGAAACACTGGCCCGCTATCGCGGACAGACGTGTCGCGTCAAATACGCCGAAGCACTCTGGGCGCCCCGCAAGCAACCCGTCAACATACTTTAGTAACAGTCATCCAGTTTAACTTTTAACTCTTCGAACAGAAAACGCATTTCCATGAGCATCGCTGAACATATCAAGTCCTCTCTCCAACTCCCTACCTTTGTGGTCAACGGGTATCTCGAAGACCTGACGGACGCCGACCTGCTGGTGCGCCCCGCAGAAAAGTCCAACCACATCAACTGGCAGTTAGGACATCTGATTCAAAGCGAACAGTTCCATACGTCACAGGTCTGCCCTGACGTGGTACCAGAGCTTCCCGCCGGTTTCAAAGAGCGTTACACCAAAGAGACCGTGTCCAGTGACAATCCTGCCGACTTCCTCAGTAAAGCAGAACTGGTGGAACTGATGCACAAACAACGCGAAGTCACCCTCAATGCGCTGTCGAAGCTCAGTGATGAAGAACTGATGCAGCCTGCTCCCGAATCGGTAAGTTACCTCGGCCCCACAGTAGGATGTGTGTTTGCAGGCGAAGCCACGCACTGGATGATGCACGCCGGTCAATGGTCGGTTATCAGACGCATTATCGGAAAACAACCGCTGTTTTAACCAGAGCGGGAAAAAATCAGGAATTTAATCGGTATGCAAAATAGTTTTTCCTATGCTTCAACAGAGCCGGAATTTGTCCAACCCGATTATCGAAAGTGGGAAGCAGTTCAGATCGGAATGAGTCAAGAGGAAGTCGTTGCCTTGCTCGGTCCCCCGCTCGACGATCCTTATCGGGCTGATGCAAATTGCTCGTATGGACATTTACAAATGCCGATGCTTCCCCAGCGGCGCACTTATGTGTTTTTGATTGGGTATGATGAAAACGAGAGAGTCTTTAGGAAAACAGATCCTTTCATGGGAAAACTGTCACTTGACGGTACTCCTTCGAAACCGGAAATCATCATTCCTGTTTCAGGAACAGCTTTTTCACACTATCCCCGGGTCCTGGACTGTCGCTGGTATCCCAGTTCGGGTGAATACCCCATCACTTATACTATTGAAGAAAGTTGTGCCAGCCCCCTGGAGCCGGAGATCTTTTATAATCCTGTAGAACTGGATACTGAAATCCCGATTCCTTTTTATATGTTTAATTTTGGAGGCTCACAACCTGGACGAATTCGGGTCAAAGCCAGAAACAGACTTGGTGAGAGTGAATGGTCTGACTATTGTTATTTCGATTTTTCAGTACGAAATTCTACATTGAGTTAATACAACACGCTTCTCAGGGAGACACTTCCTGCTCTGTCATGGCAAACGGCTCCGGTTGAATCCACCGTGTATAACTGCGAGGTGAGCCCGGCAGCTTGTCCTGTGCCTCAGGTGTATTCACCGTGACCCCATACAGATAACCGTTCATTTCTCCCACCAGTTGTGTATGCAGGATCTGATTCCGGGGATTCTGATGGACCAATAACCGGATGCGCCCCTCCAGGGCAATCGCCAACTTAAAATCACCGGCACCGGATTCTTGGAATGCGACCTCTTTTTCAAACTCATCCCGCATGCGTTGAGTCGCCCGAAAAGTGCCCCCGGTGGGACTGACCACTTTTTTACCACGAAACAGAACATTGCGGTCATCGTAGGCCATCACGATCAGACTGCGGCCTTTATCACTCTGCAACCAGTCAGAAAACTTTTTCCCATGTCCGTCGGCGGTGCTGAAGGAATAGTTCGCATCGAGAAACACAAAGCGGTCCACTTCAGGGGGGATCGTATCAGAGCCATTCAGGAACCCCCATAGAAAACTTCCCCCGCCACTGTGACAGGCCAGCGTGAGCCGTGGATCTTTGAGCGGAATCTGTTTCAGAATCGCAGCAATGACATCGCGAATCAACTGAGGATTATCCGGATGGCGGGCCCTCCACCCCGGCCAGCTTAAGCCTTTCGCATCCAGGCAGACCAGGATCAGATTCTCCCGCTCATTCAACGACTGCCACTGACGATGCTGGGCTGCTATGTGCTGGATATCAAAATGCCAGTCGCGCCCCTCTTTCTGTTCGCATCCCAGTGTCTGCTCAATCGTGTTACCGTTTGGCGTGGTAAACAGCACCACTCGATTGATTCGCTGCGGCTTTATTCTTTCAGGACGAGGCGCAACAACGATCGCCCGCACCTCGGGCCCCGGCTTCAGATACTGATATTGCTCATCAAACCACGGGCTCTGCACGTAGCCATTCCAGAGTGGTTCTGCAGCGAATAAATTTTCACTGCAGACAACAATCACAGACATGATGATGATCTGAAGCAGATAGCGCCGCATATTGAATACCTCAGAGTAGACCATGTAGAAATACGAAAGGTGACACATCCGTTGAGTAGGAATCTTTCTCATCAGCATCTAAGATACCATACACAACTAAAAACACAGCCACTCAACTGAGTGCATTCTAAAACAATCTATCCATTTTCCTTATGAGCACAGGACACTCAGAAACACATGAGCCCGCTTTCGGTAGAAGAACTGTTTGATCACTTGGGAGAATCACAGTTGGAACAACTGGTCGCCGCATTTTATCGTGGCGTCCGCAGCGACGAGATCCTCAGCCCGATGTACCCGGCTGACGATCTGGATGGTGCAGAATATCGGTTGAAGGAATTTCTGGTGTATCGCCTGGGCGGGCCTCAACGCTATCTGACAGAACGAGGACACCCGGCACTGCGAATGCGGCACGCCCCGTTCGCCATCAATCAGAGTGCCCGTGACCGCTGGATGGAACTCATGACCGCCGCCATGCAGGAAGTCGAACTGCCTGACGAAATCAGACAGACTCTCGAACCGTTCTTTGATCAGATGGCAACCTTTCTGATCAATCGATAATGCGTCTCACTCATACATGAAAAGAGTTGAAAACATGAATCTGGACGAACGATTGAAAGCGGACTGTCACATTGTATGCGAACTCGAACAATCGACACTGCTACTGTTGAACAACTCACTCGTCGACTGGTTGATCCTGGTTCCGCATTGTGAAGAGATCGAACTGACCAACCTGCCATTCTCCCAGCAGACATCCATTCTCAGCGAAGTCAATCTTGTTGCCCGTTTCATTCAGCAAACCTGTGCACCTGACAAACTGAATATCGCCACGCTGGGAAACGTCGTCAGCCAGTTGCACATTCATGTGATTGGAAGAAAACAGAGTGACCCTTACTGGCCCGCGCCTGTCTGGGGACAAGCGCAAAACGAACCTTACACAGAAAAGCAAGTGCAGCAGATCAAAGATCGATTTACAGCATTTCTCAATTCAGCAAATCACCAGATAAGTTAATTCATACTTCAGATCCAGTCACCCCATTTTTTATAGAGTATTAGCATGACCACTCAACCACTGCGAATTGGAATTCTGGGATTGATCCACGATCACGTCTGGGACCATCTGCCTCAACTGCAACATTCAGACAACGCGGAACTGGTTGCTGCGTTTGATACGAATCAGCCGCTTCGAGAGCGAATTCAGGCAGAATACAGTTGTCCCGCGTATGCTACTGCGGATGAGCTGTTTGCCAGTCATGAACTGGATGGCGTCTATATCTTCAGCAGTAATCAAGAGGGAGCAGAGCTGGCGCTCCAGGCGTTGAACCGCGGCCTGCCGGTCATGATCGAAAAACCGATGGCCGCCAACTTCGCGCAGGCAGAACAGATGCTGGAAACCGCCCGTGCGCAGGGAGTCTGCCTGATGGTGAACTGGCCTTTTGCCTGGTGGCCTCAGATGCAGCATGCTGTCAATTCTGCCCTGGCGGGTGAGATTGGTAAACTCTGGCAGGTCAGGTATCGCGCTGCGCATGCAGGACCGAAAGAACTTGGCTGCAGCGATTATTTTTGTGAATGGTTATTTGACCCTGCGCGCAATGGTGGCGGCGCGATGATGGATTACTGCTGTTATGGCTGTGTTCTGGCCAGCTGTCTGATGGGTATTCCGGAATCCATTCTGGCGAGTGGGGGAGCATACCGAACCGAACCCCTGGGAGTCGAAGACAACGCCATCATCGTCATGAATTATCCTGAAGGAATGGCGACTGCTGAAGGCTCCTGGTCGCAAGTGGGCAAACTGACGGCCTACGCCACCGCCATGTATGGTTCCAAGGGAACCTATATTGTGGAACCGCAGAAAAAAGGGCGTTTGATGCTGGCGACTGCCGATCAGCCGGAAGGGGCGGAAGTCAAAGTTCAATGCCCGGTTTTATCATTACAGACCGCCACCGAACACTTCGCCCATTGCGTCCGGACCGGAGAAACTCCCTGGGGGCTATGTGCTCCGGAAACAAGCCTGGAAGCACAGCGGATTCTGGAAGCGGGCATGCAACAGCTTAAGTCGTGATAAACTCAGGTGAGACCAGATTTTAGAAACAGGCCCTTTCTTTGCACGCTCCAGCAACCTAGAATGGAAGCAGACAATATGCCTGAATCCGGTTGAGTGCCGTGTTTTCAAAAGCCGTCGAACCTCAACCGCTAAGGTTCTATGGAATAAACACCAGACTCTAACTTAAGGATTTTATCATGTCACCGTCGCATGCAAAAGCGGGCGAAGTTCTTACTGTCGCCCCTCTCGGATCTGCTCTGGAGTCGACAAAAACAACGACCCTGGTCAAGACAGATGATCTGGAGATCATCCGTCTGATCATCAAAGCAGGGAATTCCCTACCCAGTCATTCCGCTCCCGGCGTTTTAACGGTCCAATGCCTGGAAGGTCATGTCCGTTTTAAATGCATGGGAGAAGATCATGATCTGAAAGCAGGTCAACTGATTTATCTGCCTCATGCGGAAACACACGCAGTGGAGTGTGTCGAATCAGCGGCGCTACTGTTGACGATTGTTCCTTCTCACTCCAAAAAACCACCACTCAATAGAGTTGACGAAGCCTCTGATGAATCGTTCCCGGCAAGCGATCCTCCCGCCTGGACCGGAGTAAAAGGCTCCTGAAATCAGATATCAGACCGGTCACAACCTGTGGTTTTCATCAGCGTTTTTCCGGAAGTTACCAGCGTATCTTCCCAGGACAGGCTGGGGTCCTTAAAATTAAGGGAGGCCTGTGTAAATCGATTTTCCAAGAGATCGTTTTCACAGGGTTCCTGTCACCCGGTTACTGGACGAGGAGAGTGCTATGAGAACCATTCTATTAATCATTGTATCAGGCCTTATTTTCACAGGTTCGCAAAACCAGAGTAGAACTCTCCCACTCTTGTCATCTCAAGCGTCTGATCTGCATGCAGCAAAGCCACCCGTCAAAAAGAATCCGCCCCAGGAGCAGATATCGCAGTTCATGCAAACCAAGCTGGACAGCTCTAAAGAGGTTCTGGAAGGTCTGGTTGTGGAAGATTTTGAGTTGATCCAAAAGGGTACTCAGAAAATGATCGAGATGAGTAATGCCACGGAATGGCAACTTGTAGAAGGCCCGATTTTCGCACAGCAGAGTGCCGAGTTTCGCAATGCAGCCAAAGATGTCTTAAATTATGCAAAGAAAAAAAATATAGATGGTGCTTCCCTCAGTTATCTGCATTTGACCATGACCTGTATCGCCTGTCATAAGCAGATCAAAAAATCTGCAGTCGTCATGAATGGAGTCTTCGATCCCGAACAGGTTCTGGTAACTCTCAAGTCAGAGAAATAATACGATGCAACGCGAACTACTGGAGAAGCAGCTGCGGGAACAGAAAATCGAACTGGTGCGGGCCATTTATGTTGGCCCGGATGGGATCACCCGTGGCAAAGCCTTCCGTCCGGCTGATCTGGATGCGATTCTGGAAAGTGGGATTGGCCTGACTCAGGCCCAGATGTCGGTGACGGTTTTCGATCATCTCCCGCCACTCAGTAAATATCAACCGGTGGGTGAAGTTCGCATTCGTCCTGATGTAGACACCTTCCAGGTTCTGCCTTATCTGCCTGGTCATGCGCGAATGCTGGCGGATGTGGAAACGCTGCAGGGTGCTGCCTGGGAACTCTGCCCGCGCAGCCTGCTCAAAGACTTTCTCAGACGACTCGCTGCACAGGGTATGCAGATTCAGGCAGCCTTTGAGAATGAATTTACGCTGTTAGAGAAATCAGATGCTGGCTGGGAACCGGTTGACCAATTGAACTGTTTCAGTTCTGCTGCCATGGACCTGGCCAGTCCATTTATTCTGCCTCTGATTTCTGCGTTGGAGCAGCAGGGAATCAAAGTGGAAAAGTACTACCCCGAAGCGGGTCCTGGTCAGCAGGAACTACCCGTGCGACATCAGGCCGGCCTGCTGGCAGCCGATCAGCAGGTTGTTTTCAAAGAGACCGTACGAGGAGTCGCGCAGGCAAACGGGTATCGCGTCTCATTCATGCCTAAAATTTCTCCCGCCTTTGCCGGTAACGGGTGCCACATTTATTTCAGCCTGTGGAACGAAAACCAGAATCTGTTCTACGATCCGACGGGCGAATTCCTGCTCTCCCAGACGGCACGATCATTCATGGGAGGCATCCTCAAACACCTGCCTGCATTAATGGCGTTCACGGCACCGACCACCAATTCCTATAAGCGGTTTGTGGAACGCTGCTGGAGTTCAAGCTCAACCTGCTGGGGCCCCGACAATCGTGAAGCGACGGTCCGTGCCGCCTCAGGATTCCAGGGACAGGAAGCTGCCACTGTGAATCTGGAGTATCGGCCCTGTGATTCCACCTGCAATCCCTATCTGGCGCTTGCTGCCCTGATCTGCGCAGGACTGGATGGAATCGAAAATGAGCTTGATCCTGGCGATCCTGTTTTGACCGACCCGGCTTTACTGACTGCGGAAGCACGACATGCCTTGAATATAAACGCTTATCCTCTCGACCTGGAAACTGCCCTGTCTGCACTTGAGGAGAATTCTGTATTCCAAACAGGATTCGGAGCAAGCCGAATCGCTGATTATCTTACCATGAAACGGGCAGAGATCAGCATGATTGATTCACTGGAAGATGATGGGGAACGCCAGGCTTATGAATTCCGTTTTTGAGCAAACGGAATAGAAAATCACGTTTCGTACTCTTGCAGGCGACCCATTATTTTTATGATCCTGTATCCAAGTGATTTTACACGACATCGACATTCATTTATGATTTAGATCAGCTCGATCAATATCAAAAGAAATCCCTCCGCTCAAACTCACCCGTTTTCTGAATGCAGGTCACTATGCCGGAACTTTCTGCGAATACCTCAAAAAACATATTTTCTCCGTCTAATCCCCAGAGCGCTCAAATCGCGGAAAAGATCTGCACGAAAATTCAAAAGCAAAAACTCACACCCGGATCTTTTCTGGGAACGGTTGAAAGTCTGACAGATCAATACGGGGTTTCGCGGTCTGTGATCAGAGAGGCCGTAGGAGCATTGCGCGGATTAGGCATTGTTACCGGACGTCCCAAAGTAGGGATATCGGTCGCTCAGGGAGACGTTGGTTCGATCCTGGAAAAAGTTCTGATCCCCCAGATGTCGCAACACAAAGGCTGGATGGAGATCGCGCGGTTTCGCGTTGTGATTGAAATCGGGGCGATGCCTCTGGTTGTGGAAAAGATCCAGCCGGATCAACTGGAGCGTCTTGAGGAAATCGTTTCTGAACAGGCCGAACTGCTGGCGAGCCAGAAACTGGATCCAATATTCCAGCTGAAGGAATTTGTAAAGCAAGATATGTTATTTCACGAAATTCTCCTGGCCTCAGCCGACCAAAGTCTGATTTCCCAGTTTCATCAAGTCGTAGTAAATTATTTTCAGCAGGGAATTCAACATTTTCCACAACCGACTCAATTGTTTGTGGAAGACCACCAGCAGATCATTGAAGCCATCAAAGCCCGTGACGCCATTCTTGCGGTCGAAGGAATGACACGCCATCTGCAGCCGGTCCTGACCATGATCAGTTCCCTGAAAGAGTTCTGACCAGGATTTCAAAGAATCCGGATCCATTGGCAATAGTCAGCAGATTGCCTTTCACAATTTCAAGGATTATCCCATGAAAACAATCCTGTCTGTTCTAATACTGTTCTGTATGTTCTCCCTGGATTGTCTGGCTGATGATCCTGTTCTGGAGATCGGCTCGCGTCGTGAACTGTTTGTAGATCGATTTCTGATCGATAAACTTGATCATGCTGAACTGAAGCTGCATCCACCGCAACTCATGCCTGCTGTGACACCACCACGGCCTCACGGTCATTATGCCACAGTCCTCAAATCAGATCGGGGATATCAGTTTTACTACCGCGGAGATACTCAACCAGGCAATCACTGGAAGAAAGGCTGGGAGCAGTATCACGATGGAGAAGTAACCCTCTATGCCGAGAGTCCTGATGCGATTCACTGGACACTGCCGCATCTCGGCATTTATCCGGATCATCCGACATTTCCCCAGGGCAACGTTGTGCTGATGAATGAGTTTCTGGTCAATCATAACTTCACTCCCTTTATTGATACCCGCCCCGGAGTCCCTGAATCTGAAAAATACAAAGCACTGGGAGGACTCGCCTATCAGCCCAATCAGCATCTGGAAGTCAAACAACGCCGCGGGCCGGGGGGGCTCAAAGCATTTGTTTCTCCCGATGGAATCCACTGGAAACCGCTCCAGCAGGAGCCAGTCATTCCGGAAGAGTGGGGAAAATACTTTGATTCACAGAACTATGCATTCTGGTCTGAAAGTGAACGGGCTTACGTCTGTTATTTCCGTCGTTTTATCAAAGGCTATCGTGGCATTGCCCGCACTACCTCACAGGACTTCATTCACTGGACACCGCTCGTGGAAATGCAGGCGAATTTACCGAACGAACACCTTTATACGGCCTGTACGCAACCCTATTTTCGGGCCCCGCATATTTATTTCGCGCTGCCCACCCGATTCATGGCCAAACGAGGATCTGCCACCGATATTCTGTTTATGAGTGCCCGGGGAAATTCCCAATTTGATCGGGAATTTACTCAATCGTATATCCGACCTGGTATCGGCCAGGACGGCTGGGCCAACCGGGCCAACTATGCTGCGATTGGTATTCACCAGACCGGTCCCGCAGAAATGTCATTTTTTCTAACAGGCGGTCGACGTTATGTGACGCGACTGGATGGAATCGCTTCCGTCAATGCGCCTCTCAACGGGGGAACGCTGGTGACGAAACCATTCCAATTTACTGGTGATGAACTGGAGATCAACTATTCCACCAGTGCCGCCGGTCAGATCCTGGTTGAGTTGCAGGACGCTGCAGGAAATCCCATACCCGGTTTTTCACTGGATGATTGCGAACCGATCTATGGTGATCACATCGCCCGCATCGTGAAATGGAAACAGGGCTCCAATGTTTCCAGCATCTCAGGCAAACCAGTCCGGCTTCGATTTGACATGCAGGATGCCGACTTGTATGCGTTGAAATTCAACCAACGTAAATAACGATTTTTCAACATAACATTTCAGCAAAAAGTGGAATTGCTGCCCCGATTCGGTTTTGAGCAATATCCTGAGTCGGTATGCTTTAAACGTGACACGAATTTTCGCTTTTACGTATTAAGGATTCCGCTATGAAACCGTTTCGGGGCATGTCCCTTTTCGCTCTATCACTCCTTTTAATTTCAGGTTGTGCTGACAAGCCCGCCCAGAACCAGCCGGTTGCCAGCCAGGCAAAGAATACAGAGAAATCAACGGATACTCCCAAAGCGACTGTACCTGAAAGTGAAGTAAAACTGGCGGAATCCCTGAAAACGCTGGGAGCAAAACTGAAACAGGATCAAGCCGGTTATGTGATTGAAGTCGATTTTCGTGGCACAAAGATCGATGATGCAGCCCTGAAAGAAATCGCAGGCTTATCGCATCTCCGTTCCCTGCTGTTAAACGAAACCCCCATCACTGATGCAGCATTAGAATCGGTGGGAAAAGTCACGACGCTGGAAAACCTCGACCTGCGAAACTGCTCGTTAAATAACAAAGCGATCTCATATCTGACGGGGCTTTCGAAACTCAAAGCATTACGTCTGTCCGGCAACTCGGATATTGACGATGACGCGATGGCAGACATCAATCAGCTGACCAACCTGAAAGCGTTAATGCTCGATTTCCTCTGGGTCAGCGGTGATGGTCTCTCGCAATTGAAAGATCTGAATAAACTGGAAGAACTCTATCTGGCAAAAACACTGGTAGACGATGATGGTCTCGCAACACTGACTCAATTCCCCAAACTGAAGAAAACACGACTCTCACAGAATCAGATCTCAGACGAGGGGCTGGCGGTCTTCGCAAAGATTCCGCAACTGGAAGAAATCGACCTGAGTGAAAACAGTCTGCTTTCAGATGCAGGCATGAAACATCTATCCGGACTGGGGAAGCTGAAAAAACTGAATCTGTGGCGTGTCGGACTGACCGATGCCGGCGTCGAACCGTTGCAGGGACTGACCAGCCTGGAATGGTTAAACCTGGATAATACCCGCCTGACCAATACAGGACTGAAATATCTGAAAGACATGCAGAAACTGGAATTCCTGCATCTTGGTTCGACCGCAGTCTCGGATGAGGGATTAAAACATCTGGAACCACTCACCAGTCTCAAAGATCTGAAACTGACTCGAACGGCGGTCACAGAAAAAGGGGTTGCAGAACTGAAAAAGAAACTGCCGAACACCGAGATTCAGCTGAAGTACATTGAAGGCCAGTAGCCCGGCTCACTCACGATTGAGGAGCCGGACAGAACTGGAGGCTTTCTTAATTAGACCACTTCCCAGCCGGCACGGTACTCTTTCGTGATGTACTGGTCGGCTTCGGGACAGTTGGTGGCTTTCAGGCTGGCAGCATCCCAGTCCAGTGCTTTCCTGGCACGGTAGGAGACATTGCCCAGCAGAACCGATTCAGTCAAAGCGCCAGAATAATCAAAGTTGCAGGTTGTGGGTGAACCATCTTTACAGGCTTTGATCCATTCCGCATGATGTCCGATTGACTTCGGAATGCTCTGCTTGGGAGGGGTGAAATCAGCAAATTTTTCCTTGGGGAATAATTTATAGCTGTTGTAGTTGGCAAACATACTGCCTTCCGATCCCACAAACATCACCCCGCTGCCGGGAACGCGTTCGCCGGCGACTTTTTTCGGAATCATGTTTCCATCGTACCAGGTCAGGTTGACCGGAGCCAGATCCCCTCGCTTGGGGAATTTGTAGCGAACGGTCAATCCGTGCGGGCAGGCTTCCGGATGAACTTCCGGACCTTCTGCTTCACAGTGGGTGGGATGACGTAGCTTCAGGGCCCAGAAAGGCAGGTCCATGTAGTGACAGGCCATATCGCCCAGGGTTCCCTGACCGAACTGCCACCAGCGACGCCATTGAGCGGGATGATAGCGTCCTGCTGCATAAGGACGTTCAGGCGCGGGGCCCAGCCACAGATCCCAGTTCAGATTCTTGGGAGGTGCCTGAGTTTCCGTTGGCAGATCCCCGCCTCCCCAGCCTTTACCAACCCAGACGTGAACTTCACCGATATCTCCCAGGACACCGGACTCCACGATTTCAACCACGCGACGATAATTATCGCCAGCATGAATCTGTGTTCCCAGCTGAGTGGCGACTCCCTGCTTTTTCGCTTCTTCTGCAATGATACGTGCTTCCTGAACCGTATGGGTCAGAGGCTTCTCACAATAAACGTGCAGCCCTTTGCGAATGGCACGTATCGTCGCGGGAGCATGATGATGGTCGGTCGTACCAATCACGACCGCATCAATTTTTCCTTCTTCGCTTTCCAGCATCTCACGATAGTCGGCATACAGACGGGCATTCGGGAAACTGGCTGAGGCACGATCGAGATAATTACTGTCAACATCGACCAGCGCGACGATATTTTCGCCTTTGACGCCATCCACATCTGCGGCGGCCCGGTTAGCAGTACCGATACAGGCGATGTTCAATTTACCGTTGGCAGACTTTGAAGCGGCCGGAGCAACTCCTGTCCAGACACCCGCTGAAATCGCAGCGGCACCAGCAGTGGTGGTCTTCAGAAATTCGCGACGGCTGAAATTTGAATTCTTTTGCATTAATCAATCCCATTAAAGAGGCCAGCCCACTGGTTTCGCGACTGGCGGGTGTGAGTCTTGATTGACTGTCAGTAGTCAATTCACCATGGTTCGGCAAGTATCTGCTATGCACTTCCTACGTGCCAGCAATCAATTTGCTGGAGGTTTCCCAAATGAAACCGGTAGAAAACAGAAACAGACCTCACTCTATAAATTAATATTCCTTATTTATGGTAATTTGAATCACAGCCTGTGACCATTCCAGATCAGGCCTGTTTTTCACTTTCTTTGAGAAAGAACCGTTTGAAATAGCACGACATCAGAGCTCAAACCCTGTTCAATTCATAATTTGAAGGAGTAGAGGGCTACTGAGCTTTCTGTGTGATATAGACCATTTTCGGTCCACGTTCGATCTTGCCTTCCACAATTTTGATGTCGATTGTCTGTTCCCCTGCGTGTAATTTCACGTTCTGAAAGACATGTTCGCTTTGACCAGCCGGTACCTCTGCATGAAACAGATCGTGCCCGACCTGCACAGTCAATTCGGCTGTGGCCTGATCGCGCTCTTTGCCAAACAGCACTTTGATATCATAAGGCCCCGTCTGTTCTATGGTGACCAGCCAGTGACCTCGCGCATCACTGGTCCAGCCTTTCCCCTTGGGACCTGAGTAACGCCAGTCCTGACGCGTGAGAACCGTTGTCTCTTCTTTTGGATTCCCGATATGAATTCGGGGCGGCGCGTAATTATCAGGGCGTGTCGAACTCACATCTTGAAACCAGTTGTTGTATTGCTCTGTCATGTGGGACGCCAGCTTTGTCTTCGCTCCCGCCAGATCCTGGCGTTCTGCCGGATCGTTCTGAAGATGAAACAGCTTGCCCGGTTCATCTGGTTTGGAGAACGTCATTTTGTAATCTTGCGTCACCACCGCAGCATTCGTGCGGGGTTGAGGTTCATCCCCCCGATGCCACTGCAGAAACAGAGACCGTTCGGGCCACTGATCCGCTTTATTTTTAAGGAGGGGTAACACATTGACGCCGTCCAGTTTCAACCCTGCTGGTTTTTCAACACCGGTTGCCGCCAGGATCGTGGGAAACAGATCGTAATGTGCGGCAATGGTGGGGTTCACAGTGCCCGCTTTCAGTTGAGCCGGCCAGTGCGCGATTAATACGGAGCGGATGCCCCCTTCATTCACACTCCCCTTCGCCCCGCGGTGTTCCCCCACATATCGGGGACCATTCGGTCCATTGTCGTTAAGAAACAGGACCAGTGTATTATCCAATGCGTCAATCTTTTTAAGATGCTGAAACAGTTTGCCGATATTCTGATCAATATTTTCGATCATGGAAAAGATACGCGATGTTTTATCAAACTGTTTTTTATTTTTACGTTTCGGATTCATATCAAAGCCGTAAGCGTCTGTCAGATCCATCGCCTGATATTTTTTGCGGAGATCTTCAGGTACATCGTTAAACGGACCGTGCGGCGCGTTGGTCGCGATATACATGAATGTCGGCTTGTCCTGCGATTCGTTCTGCTCAAGGAATTTCAGCGCGTGATCAAAATAGATATCCGTGCAATAGCCCTGCATCTGTTTCTTCTCGCCATTGTGGAACAATACCGGATCGGTATATTTCCCGGCTCCTTCCGGTGGGTCGCTGGGCTGCCCAATGCCGCCTCCCCGATGTACGAGCACTTCCTGAAACCCCTGGTCCTGTGGCCTGAGGGGATACGAATCTCCCAAATGCCATTTGCCGAAGATTCCCGTGCGGTAGCCTGCAGGAGCGAGCGCTTCGGCGATGGTTACTTCAGTCGGTTCCAGCATCGCGCGACCGATGTAAGTGTCAATAGCCCGGGTGCGATAGTTGTAACGCCCCGTCATCAGATTGGCACGGGTTGGCGTACAGACCGGACTGACATAGAATCGACTGAGTCGCGCCCCGTTGGCAGCCATCGCATCCAGGTGAGGCGTACTCAGATGTTTGTTTCCCTGGAAGCCATAATCCCAGCCCCCCTGATCGTCAGTCATGATCAAAATCACATTGGTATGCGGCGCCGCTTGAAGTTGCGTCGCCAGCAGAGAGACAGTCAACACAATCAGCAAAGCATAAACAATTCGACAGTGTCTCAAGTAAGGCATGGTATCGGATCCGGAGGCAAGGATGAAAATACTGAACGCAGGTTTTCTGGAGTGAATCTCGTGGTCCCAGACAGTCAGAGATTACAAATCAATGGAAGGCTCTGGTATAATCTCAGTCTATGCATTTCGTCGGGACTCTGCAAACAGATTCTTTGCCGCCTCCCCAAAAAGCAATTTACCTTTCTAATTTGAAAGACGGGAACCCATGCAAGCAAAGCGCTTCTGCTGCCTGATTCTGTGTCTGACCGCAATCCTGAGTACGGCTCGGGCTGACGAAAAACGCCCCAACATCCTCTATATCATGTCTGACGATCATGCCGCCCATGCCATCGGCGCTTATCAAGGCAGACTGGCGGTGCTGAATCCAACCCCCACACTGGACCGTCTGGCCAGTGAAGGCATACTGCTGAAAAACGTATTCTGTACGAATTCGATCTGCACTCCCAGCCGCGCCACTCTGATGACGGGGCAATACTCGCACGTCAACGGCGTGACCACACTGAATGGTGCGATTGGACCGGAACAGCAGCACCTGGCGAAACTCATCAAATCAGCCGGTTATGAAACTGCGATGATCGGCAAGTGGCATCTGAAAAAAGAGCCGGCTGCGTTCGACTTCTATACGGTACTGCCGGGCCAGGGTAGTTATTTTAACCCTGTCTTTCGGGTTCGTGGGCCCCTGCCCTGGCCGAAAAACGAATTCCGTACTGGCGGATACGACTCAAAACATTCTTCCGATGTGATCACAGACCTCTCTTTGAAATGGCTGAAGAATCGCAAGCAGAAAGAGAAACCGTTCTTCCTGATGCATCATTTCAAAGCCCCGCATGATAATTTTGAAAATGCGGAACGTTACGACTGGCTCTACCAGGATGTTGTCATTCCCGAGCCCGACTCTCTCTGGCACCGCAAACTGCATGGACCATTACAGCAGGCTCTTTATGGCACCTCCATCGGGCCTCGCAATCAGCGACGTAACATGGGCCACCATATGTTTGTAGATCCGCTACTCTCTTCTGAACAATATACACGGGAAGCGTATCAGCGTTATCTGAAAAAGTATCTCAGATGCGTGCGCGGCGTCGATGACAACATTCAGCGTCTGGTAGAACATCTGAAACAGACAGGCGAGTTGGACAACACGATCATTATTTATACTGCCGACCAGGGATTCATGCTGGGGGAACACGACTATATTGACAAGCGCTGGATGTATGAAGAATCATTACGAATGCCTTTCATTGTACGCTATCCGAAGTGGATCAAGGCGAATTCGAAAAATGAAAACATCATCAACAATGTCGATTTCGCACCAACCCTGCTGGAAATGGCAGGTGTTGAGAAACCTGAATTCATGCAGGGACGCTCATTCCTGCCTGTCCTGAAAGGTGAGGATGCCCCTGCAGACTGGCCCGAAGCAACCTACTACCGCTACTGGATGCACATGACGCACCATGACAATCCGGCTCACTACGGAATTCGCACGAAAAACTATAAACTGATTTTCTTCTACGGCCTGCCTCTGGATGCTCCCGGTGCGCTAAAAACTCCCACAACCCCACATTGGGAACTCTATGACCTACGCAAAGATCCTCATGAAATGCAAAACGTGATTGCAGACCCCGCTTACCAGGATGTGCTCGAGAAATTGAAAGGCCAGTTAAAGAAACTGAAAGTACAGACAGGAGACACCGACGAGCGCTACCCGGAACTGCAGGCTCTCGGCAACGCATCCTGATATTTACCTGTTGGCTTTTTTGGCTGAGTCTGTTTCAGTAAACAGTTTCGTTAAGGCGTCAGAGATCGATACTTCGCCGTAGAGTCGCTCCGGATTGACATTTCCCAGCGTCACAGCCAGTTCCCCCTCTCGATTATAAATTTGACAGAAAGGGAGTGTGCTGCCTTCGATGCCAAATTTCTCGTCGCGTATTGCATCAGGTTTCACAGTGCTGATAAAGTTCTCGAAAGGGGCACGCTGTTCGGTAAGATATTCCTTCACGACCTTGCGATTGCTCTCATTATCTTCATCGAGGTTGATCGCCAGAATCACCAGACCTTTATCGGCATACTCCTGGTGCCATCTACTTAAGTGGTGAAACGAATCCAGGCACATTGGACACCAGGTCGCCCAGTAATCAACAAACACTACTTTCCCGCGATGTTTCTCAATTTCCGCCGGCAGGGTTTCGGGAGTGATTTCCTTCAGTTGAATTTCGACCGCTGGCAATGATTGAATAACAGCCTCACGCGCGGTCAACGGTTGTGCTTCCGTCTCCTGTTCTTGTGATTCACCAAAACTGCAGGCAGTCAGTAGACAGAGCAATGTTGAGCAGAGTATCAGTTTTCGTATCATGAATAGTACCATCGTGTCCGGAACCAGATCAGAAAAATCAGTCAGTTACAAATAAAATATAAAAAATCATTCCAGATGAAAACGCTGCATGACGTTGTGGATTTCACGTTGTTTCTGTTTCGTCGCTGATTCCAGCTTCAACGCCGCATTTAAATAACGGGCGGCATGTGCGGGTTGATTCTGTTGCAGATAAATATCCGCCAGCGCCAGATACGAAGGCAGATGCTCGGGAGAGAGTTCAATCGCATGTTCATATGACTGGATTGCCCGCTCTGCATCCTGTTTGCCCCACCAGGCGTTCCCCAGGTTATGATATACACCGACCTCGAGATGCTGTAACTTTTCATCCAGCAGTTCCAGTGACCGCTGATACAGTTGAATCGCCTGGTCATATTGCTGCATTGTCACCAGATCGTTGGCCTGGTTGATCAGTGCCCCTGTGAATTCCGGGTCGATTGCCAGAGCCCGCTCGTAACAGGCAATTGCTTCCGAAAACTGTCCATGACTGGCGTAAACCAGTCCCAGATGCACATGCGCGGTCGGCGAACTGGGATTCGTATTGACCCATTGCTGGAAAAATGTCTCTTCATTCTCAAAATAAAAACCGCGAATCCCACTGATACAGGCCAGGCACACGCCCGCCAGCAGACCTGTAATCACAAACAGTTTCCGAACCAGAAAACGATCCCAGTACTGACTGACGATTGACGCAAACAGCGCCAGCGGAGCCAGCATCGCCAGGAAAACGTAACGCTCTGAATAAAAGCATTCCTGTTCCAGAATATTGGATGTCGGCAGAATCAACAGCAAAAACCAGGCTCCCCAGAAACAGGCAGTCCGGGCCAGGACATCTGATTTTCTGAACACAAAATAGATGAGTATTCCCGTCAGCAGCAATGCGACTGTAATACGCATTGGATCGAACCAGACATCAACGGGTGGCTCATACACCAGTTCTACAAACGGAACAAAACTGGTCTGCAGCGAATACAGTAGTGAGTAAAATGGCCCCAGAGGCTGCTCTGCCAGCATGAGTTTTACTTCCGTACCGCTGAACAGTAGCCAGCGCAACAGCAGATAACCCGCCGTGAGTAACAGAAAGGGGGCATATCGCCGTAACCAGTCGATCTTCTGTTTCTGCTCTGGAAGACCCGTCAGTTTCAACCGGTCAGCAATCACAAATAACACAGGCAACACAATCGCCTGCTCTTTCGCAAGAAATGCAAGACCACAGGTTACGACGGCCCACCAGTAATACTTCTGTGTCCCTTTCAGGAAACACCAGGTCGAGAGCAGTATCAGAGCGGCAGGCAATAATGTTTCACGCCCCGACGAGACAGGATAGACGCAGGAAGAAGCCGCGGGATGCAGACCAAACAGAGCCACAACAAACAAAGCAGGAACCGGCTGAATTCTAAACACGGGCAGACGAATCAGCAGCCACACGATGCCCACTGTCATACTTGCCAGCAGCGCATTGAACAGATGAAACCAGCGGGCATCATCGCCGTGTAATGTTTTCTGAAGGATGATTGATGCCCGGGTCAGAGGTCGATAGTAAGGCAGTGTTGGAAAACTGGGCTCTGTGAAGATCATGATGAGATCGTCGAATGATTCCAGGGGCTGCTGTGCCAGTACCTGTTCGGAATCGTCATATAGAAACGTGTTCGAATAGAAGGAGCCGTACAACGCGAAGATAACTGAAACGACTGCCAGTAAAATCAGAGTTTCCGCTTTGCGAGTCATAACAGCCTGTTCGGACGAGATTATTTTTCCAAGTTGTCGACTGAATCAGCAGTTTGGATACAGGACCTTGAACAGATAAGATACCTGATCCTGCAATGTGAATACAACTAAAAACGAAAACCGCCCGCTCCTGTATCAGGAAAAAAGGAACGGGCGGGTTAGCTACACTCTGATCTCATCAGAGTTGGCTTTACGTGTTTCAGTTCACAAACTGCTCAATATTACTGATTGATACTGACGACATTCCCGTCACTGAAAGTATGCAGGCTCTGCCAGGTAGGTCCATCAATGCTGTCACCAACAAAGTGCACCGACCCATCCACCATCAGAACATGTACGCCACCAACGTGCCAGCTGCGGGCAATCCCGGAGTTGGACCCAGCGGAACTGGTTCCGTTACAACCATTCGGAGTCGAGAGATTGAGAATCGTATAAGCAGTACCACCCAGTGCGGGTTCTGCCCAGCCATATTTGGCCTGATTCCCCGTACCAGTAAAGCCACAATTAGCTGTCTTCGTCCTGTTCTGAGCAAACTCAGAGAATGAGATCGTATTGGAAGTCCCGTCGGTGATCAGACGCAGTTTCATCGCGGGATGGGTCAACGCAGTACCCAGTTCATTTAACTGTCCGTTTCGTTCGGCAAACACTCCGGATGTTCCATGCTGACCACAAAAACCCGAAGGATGCGTTGAGCCGGCTCCCGGATAATTATGCGTCGCCAGACCATTATTATTGACAGATGAGTCATGAGTACGATTGTCACTGGGGCAGATGTAAACAGGAATCTGGTTGGCTCCTGCAGGTAAATTTGTGGCATCATCATAACGCAGACTCATATTCATCTGATTATAAATATTCGCCTGATCGATATAAGGCAGCAACATGGTATGCAGCGTATGAAAACTGTGTGGAACTCCCGTCGTATTATGTGCGGAAGCAGTATAGGTGCCGCAGCAACAACCTCTCCCGTTCGGGGAAATACTGGCCCGGGGAAAGACTCCCGTTGTACGATCGAGATAGTTAGCCAGTGCCAGACCAATCTGCTTCAGATTATTTTTGCAGGTACTGCGACGGGCCGCTTCACGGGCCTGCTGCACGGCTGGCAACAGCAATGCAATCAGAATTGCGATAATCGCAATCACCACCAGAAGCTCAATTAATGTAAATGCCTTGCGTTTCATCTAGGGATCTCTCCTTCTTAGAAATGAATAAGTTTTAATTAGTAATTAATGACGAAACAGTTTTTGACACACTGGCAGAAAATGCTGTCTTAAAAAGTCATTGAGCAGCGAATGATACTGACTTGATAGAGATCTACTGTGGAAGGGCTTTTTTATTCTGTTGTTGTGACAAAAATTTAATCGTTTCGTGGTTGGGTCAGTAAGACAGCAAAAAAACTACACCATTTAAATGCCTGAAAAGGTCTATCCTTTAAGCTGAAAACAGTCCTCCATTTTACGTGTAATCGTAATACTTGTGAGCAACTGACCTGATTACCTGAAACTTATCATTCGTTAAAAAAGTACCGGCCCGACTGGAGAGAGCACATCAGACTCGAACCAGTGAGAACGGATATAATTCCCAGAGAAGAAGGATGAAAATCTGTCTCTGATCTGTGTTCTGATTATTTAGAAAAGATCGCTTTAATAATAAACACCGGGATTTCATGCAGGTTTCGTATTTTTGTTAATACTGACAACCAGATTTCCCTCTATTAATTCAACCAGTACCCGGGACTGGCGTCAAGACGATCTGTCACAAAACACGAAACACACACGTTTGTACACACTCAAGGTTATCACAGGCAAACGTAAAAATGAACCTGAAAACGGAATATCCACTTTCAGGTTCATCATTTTCTAAATCAAACCCATTGCGAACGAATGGGATCAATATTACTGATTAATACTGACGACATTCCCATCACTGAATGAATGCAGGTACTGCCAGGTAGGACCATCAATGCTGTCACCTACAAAGTGCACCGACCCGTCTACCATCAGGGCATGTACGCCACCAACGTGCCAGCTCCGGGCAATCCCGGAATTCGATCCATTGGTCGAGGTGCCATGACAACCGTTGGGAGTGGACTCCCGACGGATCGAATAAGCCGTACCTCCCACAGCAGGTTGTGCCCAACCATACTTCGCCTGATTTGTAGTACTGGTAAACCCGCAGTTAGCTGTTTTCGCCCGGTTCTGAGCAAATTCTGAGAAACAGATGGTATTAGAAGTACCATCTGTGATCAGCCGTAATTTCATGGCCGGGTGAGTTGGTTTATCTAAAGTGGGATGCAACTGTCCGTTCCGTTCGGCGAAGACTCCCGAAGTTCCATGATAACCACACAGACCATAAGAATGGGTCGAGCCGGCACCAGGGTAATTGTGCGTCGCCAGACCGTTATTACTGACCGATGAATCATGGGTCCGATTGTCGCTGGGACAGATGTAGACAGGAATCTGGTTGGCTCCTGCTGGTAAATTTGTGGCATCATCAAAACGCAGGCTCATGTTTATCTGATTATAGATATTGGCCTGATCGATATAGGGCAGCAGCATCGTATGCATGGTATGGTAGCTATGCGGAACGCCAGTTCTGTCTACCGGAGCTGAAGAGGAATAGCTCTGACAACAGCAGGTTGCACCGGCGGGAGAAATGACAGAACGAGGAAATACACCACTCGTGCGATCAATGTAGTTGGCCAGAGCCAGGCCAATCTGCTTCAGATTGTTCTTACAGGTGCTGCGACGGGCTGCCTCACGAGCCTGTTGCACTGCCGGTAGAAGCAATGCGATCAGAATGGCAATGATGGCGATCACCACCAGTAGCTCAATTAACGTAAAAGCCTTGCGTTTCATAAGTAAACTCCTTTACAACAATTAAAAAATAATAACGCATAGTCTGGGATAACGATTGGGAATACCAAATCGCCTCACACGAAATATCAGATTTACGATCAACTCTACACGCGGTAAAACCCCGCCAGAGAAAGTTGCCTTCGTCTTCTACTGTGTTAATTCGAATGACTGTGCTGGCAAGCCAGCCCAGTGTTTCGCTCTTATTATTTTTATGCAGCGCAGAGCCCTGAACTCATGTTTTAAATCAGGGCACTCCGGCTCTTTTGAAAGGAATTTGTTTATTTTGAGGTTAACTCAAAATCAAAAGTTTTATTGGCTTCCGTGACCTCGGCTACAAGTTCACTTTGCGCGCCATAATTTTTATAAGGGCCCGTTTCAAAGGCGGCTGCCCCCTCTTCTTCTGCTTTTTCATCTTTTTTCTCATTGACCATCACCGCATATTTCGCCGGGTACACATTTTCCAGGGAATATTTGCCGGACGAATCGGTATTCGCAACATACTGTCGAAACTCTGCGGGTGCTCCTGCATCAAGTCTTTTAAAGACCACTTCCACACCATCAGAGGGATTGCCATCCATGGTGATTGTTCCGGTAACCGTAACAGAGGTTCCAAGATCAGCTGTGGGATCACTGCCACAACCAGAGAGAGCAATAAGAGAAAACAACAGAACTGAGTACAAAGCTGGTCGCACTTGGTGTCTCCTGAATCTTAGAAGGTTATAAATTCGAATGAATGATTCACAAGAAATAAATTAGAATGTTTGATGTGCTGCCTTTAGGCTACCAAGAAAAATTCATAAAGGAAAGAATTTTTTTATAATAGATATAAAGAAAATGTTATTTTATAATAATTCACAACGAACATTTCCGCCTGTACAGTACGTGATAATTCGGCTTTAGAGAATCTGTAATACCTGAGAGATTACGGGGCTGCTGAAGCAATGCATCCGATTAAATGGGATAGATAAACGGTGCAATCGCGCTGCCACTGATGAGTATCAGCAGGCCAATCAACAGTAGCGCGATAATGATCGGCGCTAACCACCATTTCTTGTTATGCTTTAAAAAATCCCAGAACTCAGCCAGGATTCCGGGAGCCTTCGATTCAGATTGCGACAGGAAATCAGACGCCTGTTCTTCAGATGCATTCGATTGTGAATCGGACTGTTCTGACATTTTCCTACCTCTGATTTCTGTTCCGTAATCGGTAATTTCAACCCGCATCAAAACTGACGAAAATAATCCCGTTCCCGCCTGGTGCGACGTTCTGACTTCCAGTAGGAGATCGCCTGCGAATCAAAGCGTCTGCCAATCAGATCATGTCCCAGCAGTCGCAAGGCGAGTCCGATCGGCGTGATCAGCAGATAATATACCACAGCAATCAACAGACAGGAAACAATCCAGCGAACGGGGTACAGCAGGATCATCCACCCCAGATAAACGGGCTTGATCGTTGCAGGAGCGATGAATCCAGACACTACGATCAGCAACGCCATTCCCGTCAGCGTCACTGCCAGGGGAACCGCGGCTGTCGCGCGAAAGCTGACAAATGCAATCAATGCCAGCAGGCAGCCCACCGCCACTGAGAAAATCCGCAACTCACGTGGTGCAGGTTTCCAGTTGATTTCTGCTAATGCCATCTTCAGCTACTGCTTTCTAAAGTCATGATCGATGAATTTAATCCAGCGCGAACTCATCCAGGTGCTGGTCATCTTCAAAGACCCGCGCATCAGGTTGCTCTGACTTGAGAATGATAAACTGTTCGAGCACGAGTACGTCCATATTAGTTGCCATAAAACACTGATACGCGTCCTCCGGCCTGCAGACAATCGGCTCGCCACGCACATTAAAACTAGTGTTAATAATGACTGGTGATTCGGTCAACTTTTCAAACGCGGTTATCAATTTAAAATACCGTCCATGACGATCCGCGTCGACCGTCTGCAGTCGAGAAGAAAAATCGACGTGCGTAATTGCAGGCACACTGGATCGAACCTGTTGCAGCTTCTGCAGACCTGTAAGCTGCGCACTTTCTGCGGGCAGCGTATTTCGCTGATGTGTCTGTACGTCGGCAACCTGCAGCATGTAAGGACTGTCTACATTGGGAGGAAAATCAAAATAGTCAGCGACCCGGCTTTGTAAAACCGAAGGAGCAAAAGGGCGAAACGATTCTCGAAACTTGATTTTCCGGTTCATGATCGACTGCATCGTGGTACTGCGCGCATCGCCGAGAATGCTGCGTCCTCCTAATGCCCGCGGCCCATATTCCATACGCCCCTGCATCCAGCCCACCACTTTCTCATTCGCGATGTAACCGGCCACTTCGTTACACAGTTCGTCTTCATCATCACGATAGTGGTACACCACTCCCCTCTCATCCAGAAAATTCCGAATCTGCTTCTCGGAAAAACGCGGCCCCAGAAAACTCCCCTGCTGCTGATCTTCGGGTCGAATTCGGCGAGGTTTCCTGAGCAGTTGATTCCAGAGAAACAGCCCTACCCCCAGTGCACCGCCTGCATCGCCTGCAGCCGGCTGAATCCAGATTTCTTCAAAGGGACCTTCCCGCAGGATCTTACCATTGGCGACGCAATTTAAGGCGACTCCACCAGCCATACAGAGCTGCGACTGCCCGGTCTGTGCATGCACGTGCTGCACCATTTTCATTAGAATCTCTTCAGTCACCACCTGAATGGAAGCTGCCAGATCCATATCTCGCTGCGTGATTTGTGATTCAGGCTGGCGGGGTTCGCCTCCGAACAGCTGATGGAATTTTCTGGAAGTCATGGTCTGACCATGACAGTAATCGAAACAGGATAAATCGAGGCGAATCGATCCATCGGGCTTGATATCCACCAGATTTTCACGAATCAGATTGGCATAACGGGGTTCCCCATAGGGAGCCAGGCCCATCAGTTTATATTCGCCCGAGTTCACCTTAAACCCGCAATAGTATGTAAATGCCGAATACAATAGTCCGACGGAGTGAGGAAAGTAGAGTTCGCTCTGGATCTCGATCCGGTTTCCCCGACCGACTCCATAGCTGGCAGTCGCCCATTCTCCCACACCATCCACGGTCAGAAAAGCCGCCTCTTCGAACGGTGAAGGATAGAAAGCGCTGGCAGCGTGTGACTCATGATGCTCTACAAACACGATCCGCTTGTTGTACTGCTGATTCAATCCGTCGTTGATCACACGGGGAAGATGCAGCTTGGTTTTGAGCCAGCTGGGAATCGTATTCAGAAACGCTTTGAACCCCCACGGTGCGAAAGCCAGCGTTGTTTCCAGCAGACGTTCAAACTTTAAAAACGGTTTTTCATAGAAACCCACAAGATCGACCTGATCGGGTGTCAGGCCTGCTTCTTCCAGACAGTACGCGATTGCCTGTTCCGGAAAGGCCGCATCATGTTTGATGCGGGTAAACCGTTCTTCCTGGGCAGCAGCGATAATCTCACCATCCACAATAATGGCAGCTGCTGAATCATGATAGAAAGCGGAGATGCCCAGAATCGCGGTCATGCAGAACTCAGTCCGATATTTGAAAAACCAAAGCGTGTGGAAACGGTATCAATTGGAACACCGTAGTACCACAAATAAAAGTGAACCTGCAAGAGCGGTTATTGCCCCGTCCCCTGAATCAGTGTCCATTCTCTCTGGATTGGCAGATCTTTCCATTCTTCGCGGCTGCCATCGGGCCAGGTGAGTACCAGGCTTTGGATTGATGTCGCATTTCCTGCAGGTACGATCACACGTGGATCGCTGGACGCCTGATAGCTGCCTCCAGCCGGAATTACCAGGATCTGTTCCACATCGTCGGTCACAACTTTCAGAGTACACCCCAGCGGTTCCCTCGAGCCTTGCACACCGATGAATCGCAGGCGCACGCTCTTGCCTTGCGGAGGACTCACATTTTGCAGGAGTGCCGCCGGTTTGATTTCATGCGTTGCCAGCAGGTCGGCATCGCCATCGTTATCGATATCACCGGCAGCAGTCGCGCGTCCCAGAAATTTTGATTGAAAATAGGGCCCCGCATTCTGTGAAACATCCTGAAACCGCTTTCCCTGCTGATTATAAAAAAGCTGTTGCGTCATTTCGTATTCATGCTCGGTTCCGAGTCCACTTAGATCCCAGATATGCCCGTTCGCAACAAACAGATCGGGCCACTGATCCAGATTGAAATCGGCAAAGATGGTTCCGAATGCCAGCATGGGTCGTGATGTCGTATCCAGTCCGAGACGGGAATTGGTGGTCACGTATCCGCCGACCTCCAGTTGTTCATAGAAATCATTGGCCGCGTTTTCAAAATTTGTGACGAACAGATCCAGCAGACCGTTGCGATTGAAGTCGGCACACGCGATGCCCATTGACGACTGCGGTTCCCCCTGGTCCCCCACAGCAACCCCCAGTACCAGCGCCTGTTCCTCGAATTTCAGGTTTCCCTGATTGATAAACAGAAAATTATCTGATGTGTCATTCGCAACAAAAATATCGAGCAGGCCATCCCGATTCAGATCAACAATCTGCACTGCCAGCCCTTTACCCCCGGTGGGCTGAATGATGCCTGCCGACTCTGAGCGATCCACAAACCGACCATCCCCCCGGTTCTCAAACAATAGATCCTGCTCCGCAATTCTGCCGATCGGCCCGCAGGAAATCTTCACCCGCTGAGAGCCGATCGTTAAATAGCAGGGTGGATCTTCGCGGGAATACTCGACATAGTTGACGACATACAGATCCAGGTCTCCGTCTCCGTCCAGGTCCCCAAAGGCGGCACTGGCGCCCCAGTGGGCATCCCCCGTCAGCGTTGTGTCCGTGATGTCAGAAAAGGTGCCATCTCCGTTATTTTCCCAGAAATAATTTTTCCCATACGTGCATAAATAGAGGTCCACAAACCCGTCATTGTTATAATCCCCGCAGGCTACCCCCATGCCAAAGTCAGACCGTTCTACACCTGCCGCCGCAGCGACGTTTTCAAATTGCAGTTCTTGCGGGAGCTTCCCCGTGGATCGAAACAGCCGATGCACTTCGCCTGCCTCTTCAGCCGGACGATCAAAATGCGATCCATTGGAAAGAAACACATCCAGACAATGGTCACCATCAAAATCAAACAGCGCGACTCCGCCTCCATTCTGTTCCACCATGTAATGTTGCGGACTGGGATTTCCATAATAGGTAAAATCAATCCCACTCTGGTGAGCGATATCCACAAATTGAAACGGAGACGGCTTCGCAGTAGGCTGCATAGTCGACCTGTTTGCCTTGATGACGGGTGCCACCTGACTGTCAGTCGATTGTCCGGGTTCTGATTTTGGCTGTTCACAACCACTGATATGCGCAATACACAACAGGAACAGCAGGACCGGAAGTCGGTGATACATTGTAAACGGAACCAATTTCACCTCACCCCTGCTACTGTAAGAAATTTGAATTCGACTGACTGTCAGATCATTATTTGTAAGAGTCCACTCAGATTCAATCGAATTATCTGATTCTTCCTCGAGAGCGACGATGAAGAATACCGGACAGGCAGCTCTCAATCCAAATCAGGATTGATTTGCTTTCCCTCAATAAACATTGTTAAATAGGATCATACAACGGTTGCAGTACCGAAGCGAGTCAATCCTCGGCGGAATTCCTTCTGTAGATCCCCGGATACGGGTTGGCATAGTAAGATCACCATCAATGAATGACATTGCTCTTATTGAATCAAATGAAACATCACATTCATCTGAAAATGTTGGCAGACACTCATTACTGAAAGTCGTCGTCTTCTACCTGATTCTTCTGCTTCTCGTGTTCTCCCACTGTCTGTCTTATCCCCTGCTGGACCGGGATGATGAGATGCATCTCACGCAGAACCCTTACCTGAATCCCGATTCACCTGGCAACCTGGGAACCACGCTGCAAATACAGGGTAAACATATTCAAGCGACTCCCTGCTTCAAAACCGCTATTAAATATGCTGACGATTTTGCCCCGCTTACTACAACCTGGCAGAATCATTACAACAACTGCAACAATCTACCGCAGCTCTATCTGCGTTGAATACGAAAATGAAACTGGTCCCTGCAGGATCGGAGCCGGCATAAGATATCCAAAATCGAATTGATTTGTATCAAAAACAATAGAATCCTTATGATGACAAAAGATATAATCAAAGGCTCACCCTTCTGAAACCTTTTCCGTCAGATCGAAACTCCCTTGAACCAGTCTTCCGATAATACATCCAGTCAGAACACAACCGAGAACACAGGGCGCAGCAGGAACAAGACCATTCTGTTTCGTTTCGCCGCTCTGGGAGTAGGGCTGCTGCTCAGCCTGATTGTCGTTGAAACAGTCGTACGTATCTTCCATGTCGAACCTCCCCGACTGATTTCCAAGCGACAACTGACTGAACTCACCGAACTGACAAATCAGAATCCGATCACCTACTATCAATGCTATCCCGACAATCCTCACGAAGAGTTCTCTCCCCTGCCCGATACTACACAGGGCAAATGGGAGCTACTGACTTATACAATGAATCCCCAACCTCTGCCCCTGGATCGTTTGAATGAAACCCCCTGGTGTGTGAAATACATGCATTCAACCAAGGGAATCAGGGACCGCGAATATCCGGACGAGGCTCCTGAAGGAGTAATGCGGATTGCCTGCGTGGGAGACTCGTTTGTCTTCGGCGAAGGCGTTCCCATTGAAAAAACCATCTCCCGTCAACTGGAAGCCCAACTGGGGGAAAACTATGAAGTCATCAACGGCGGTCAGGTTGGTGCAAACACCATGGATGAACTGCAGATCCTGGCAGCCATCGCGCAGGGAGCGGACTGCCATCGGGCGATCTTTGTCTTTATTCCGAACGACATTCCATTACACCCGCGACTCGCGGACCGTCAGAAGTACATCAACGACCTGGTCCAGATCCGCGACCAATATCTCGACGATTACAAAAAGAACAGCTGGCATGGAGGCAATCTGAAGTCCGTTGCCCTGCTGACCGCTCCCTTCGAAATGGACAAAATTAAACGGGAAACCGTGCAGTGGTATCTCGACTCGTACAACCCGGAATTCAACAGAGAAAACCTGCGCGTTTTCAAAGAGACCATTCAGATCATCCCCCAGATCCCGGGCTGCCGCTCCGTATTCATCATCTATCCCCTGATGGAAGGTTTTGAATCGGAGTACCCATTGAAACCGATTCATATTCAGGTCGCAGCGCTGGCAGAACAGGCAGGCTTACCCGTGCTGGACCTGACCACCGCTTTTGCAGGACAGAAGACTTCAGATCTATGGGTGCATGCCACAGACCATCACCCCAACGGTAAAGCCAATGCAATCGCGAGTAAGGCCATCATCGAATGGTTGAAAAAGGATGTCCCCTGGTTTCTTGAACCGGACCAGCCGTAAGAGATAAAATCAAATTCCGGTTTTCCACTGCAAAGCAGTATTACTCTCTAAGAAGCCAGTACAAGACAAAAACACTTCCTGTTAAAATTTTGATACAATAAGGTAGAGCGATGCGACTGAGAGAAATTCGATTCCCCTTGATAATCGTCACGTTAATACTGACAGCGATGCAGGTCGCTCGGGCTGAGGAAACCGAAGTTCGTTATAAAACGCTGAACGATATCCCGTATTATACGGCTGAGGAATCACAGCAGAACGAATACATGCAGGAACGCTGCAAACTGGATCTGTACTACCCTGTAAATATCAAAGAATTCCCCACGGTTGTCTGGTTTCATGGCGGGGGTTTGAAAGGGGGCAGTAAATCGATTCCGAAAGAACTGCAGGACCAGGGTCTGGCGATTGTTGCCGTCAATTACCGTCTGTTTCCCAAAGCCAGAAAGCCTGCCTACCTCAAAGATGCGGCGGCGGCCGTGGCCTGGACGTTTCAGCATATCAGCGATTATGGCGGCAATCCCGAATTGATTTTTGTCGCCGGTCATTCCGCAGGCGGCTACCTGACCAGTATGCTGGGACTGGATAAACGCTGGCTCGCTGCGCATGACATCGATGCGAATCGCATTGCCGGGCTGATTCCGTACAGTGGTCACTGCATCACACACATGACCGTTCGCGAAGAAATGGGAATCGAACGCGATCAACCCATCATCGATGATATGGCACCCCTGTTTCACGCCCGCAAAGATGCGCCCCCCATCCTGCTGATTACCGGTGACAGGGAACTGGAATTTCCTACGCGTTACGAAGAAAACGCTTACATGCATCGCCTGCTACAGGTAGTCAAGCATCCGCAGGCGCAGCTGTTTGAACTGGACGGTTTCACCCACGGCACCATGGCCAAGCCAGGACATTTCCTGCTGCTGGAAGAAGTCAAACGCGTTATCAAAGCGAAAAAACAAGCCGACTGATACCAGCCATCAGGATTGTGAACGCAGCCTGAGTGCATTGGCAATCACAGAGATTGAACTGAAACTCATGGCTGCTGCAGCAATCATCGGGCTTAACAACGCATGCATGCCCAGGAAGGGGACCAGAATGCCTGCAGCAATCGGAATACCCAGCGCATTATAACCGAACGCAAACAGCAGGTTCTGGTGGATATTCTTCATGACCAGTCGACTGAGATCGATGGCATCGACGACTCCACGCAGATCCCCTTTGACCAGCGTGACTTCGGCACTTTCAATGGCGACATCGGTACCGGTTCCCATGGCGATGCCCACGTCGGCTTCCGCCAGGGCTGGCGCGTCGTTGATGCCGTCTCCCGCCATCGCCACTTTGTGACCTGCATTTCGCAGCGCTTTGATTTTTTCGTATTTGTCCTGCGGCTTCACTCCTGCTTCCACATCATCAATGTTGAGTGACTTCGCGACTGCGCGGGCCGTTTTTTCATTATCGCCCGTCATCATCACAATCGAGAGGCCCAGTTCATGCAACTTCTGAATTGCCTGTGCCGTCGTTGCTTTGATGGGATCAGATACCGAGAGGAAACCCGCAAACTCATTGGCTATGGCGACAAATATTACGCCCTGCCCCTCTTCCCGGAGCTGGTCTGCCCGCGAATTGAGTTCGTCTTTGATGTGAATTGACTGATCCTGCAAAAAGGAAGCACTGCCAACCAGCACCGCTTTGCCATTTACAGTACCTTTCACCCCTGCACCGGTAACGGAGTCAAAGTCACTGACTTCACTCAGTTTCAACTCACGTTCTTTCGCAGCAACGACGACTGCCTGTGAGAGAGGATGTTCGCTGTGCTGTTCGACGGAAGCGGCAATCTGCAGCAGTTCTGCTTCGCTATAATCTGCAGCAGGCGCACATTCTGTCAGTCGTGGCTGACCTTCGGTGAGCGTGCCTGTTTTATCGACCACCAGCGTATCTACTTTCTGCAGGGTTTCGAGTACTTCGGCGTTTTTAATCAGGATCCCGTGCTTTGCTCCGCGCCCCACTCCTACCATGATCGACATGGGAGTCGCCAGCCCCAGCGCACAGGGACAGGCGATGATTAACACCGCCACCGCATTGATCAGAGCATACGCAAAGCGAGGTTCCGGACCCAGCCAGCTCCAGAGTAGAAAGGTCAACACAGATGCAGCCAATACAGCAGGCACAAAGTAAGAAGCAATCGTATCCACCACCCGTTGAATCGGTGCACGACTGCGCTGGGCACTGGATACCATCTGAATAATCTGTGACAGCAGTGTTTCGCCTCCGACTTTTTCGGCTTTCATCAGGAATGAACCAGTCTGATTCACGGTCCCTCCAATAACGTCATCCCCCTGCTCTTTGGTGACAGGAACCGATTCGCCGGTAATCATCGATTCATCAATCAGGCTTTTTCCTTCCTGAACTACGCCATCCACGGGCACTTTTTCGCCGGGTCGCACACGCAGCAGATTTCCGGTCTGTACTTCTTCCAGCGCGATCTCCCGTTCTTCGCCATCTACCACCAGACGGGCGGTCGGCGGAGCAAGCGAAAGCAGTTCCTGAATTGCGCTGTTGGTCCGTTTGCGCGCTCTCAGTTCCAGCATCTGGCCCAGTAGGACCAGTACTGTGATCACTACGGTCGCTTCGAAATACAGCTCAACCGTTCCTTGATGTTGAAAAGAAGCAGGAAAGATCCCGGGAGCCAGCAACGCAATCAGACTGTAAATGTAGGCGGTACCTGTACCGATCCCGATCAGCGTGAACATGTTCAGATTCATGCTGATGACCGAACGGTAGGCACGTTCAAACAAAGGCCAGCCAGCCCAGAACATGACCGGAGTACTGAGCAGGAACTGAATCCAGCCGGATATTTCCGGTGAGATCCAGTGATGAACCGGAATCCCCGTCATGGGCAGCATCGCCAGCAGGAACACCGGCAATCCCAGAATCAGCCCGCCCCAGAAACGACGGGACATCCGCTCATATTCGGCAGCTTCTTCCGGCGATTCCTCTTTCTGAGGCATCAGCGGTTCCAGATCCATACCACAGATCGGACAGCTGCCAGGGCCCACCTGTTCGATCTCCGGATGCATGGGGCAGGAATAGATGGTGCCGGCAGGTACATCCCGGGGTTCCTGTTTGTGAGACTGATGCTGTCCGTGGTGATCATGCTGTTGATCATGGTGACAGCAGCTGTGTTTTTCCACTGGTTCAGGCTGTGCCTGCTGGGCCACAAACTTATCGCGGCACCCCTGGCTGCAGAAATACCAGTCTTGACCATCGACGGTTTCGTGCAACGCAGTAGACTCGTCGACTTCCATGTGGCAGATCGGATCAGTAGCAGTCATGGAGTACTTTTCTATTAGACTGTGCGGTTTTACTATAACGTCTCAAGGGCCATTGGGGCCGAGTATATTAGCTCGAGAGACTCTATAGTGAAATATGATGCGCTCTAGAATTTCAATTTACTGATTGAGTTTTGCCTGTTCCTTCTCAATCATTTTTTCTTTCAGGCTGGTCGTGCTGGCCGGGCCGAATACTTTGATGGCGTGAAATACAAGGCCGATGCCCCAGCCACACAGAGGCCAGATGAACCAGTACCTGTCGGGAGACCTTGTCAGGTTTAACGCTATCAGACCGGCATTAACCACTACGTAAATACCGCTATGAATCAAAAATCCCATTTTCTTTTCGACCCGCTCTTTTGCCAGATCGTAATTTTTCTCAGTATTTGCCATTACGGTTTCTCCTGTCTCAGATTTTATACCGCAGACCATATTAAAAAAACAGCTTGATTTTGAACCGTCTGCCTGAGAAAAGAATCGCAATTGCTATGCCAGTCTGGCATGAGCACCCCACATTGTCTGTAAGTCGCTGAAAATTCGGTATTATGGCTAACGCACGAGGCACAGATCTGAAGTTCAATGGATTAATTGATGAAAAAAAAGGTTGCTGCCCCTTCAGATTGAGAGATCAGCAACCGTTTGAATCAGATTATTTCTATTTTAATTACTCTTTAGAAAGATCCAGAGAGAGGGAGATACTCTCGTTTTTGGCACCTTTGTCAGCCTGCAGAGGAATGTTCCATTGTGCAGAATGCTGTTTACATAAGCCCCCCACTCCATCGCGGCAGTAACCAAACCGTAGATTCAAAGTATAATTGCCCGACAACTGCTTCATGGCGGGTAACTGCAGGACCAGTTGATCCCCTTCCACGGCCCCTTTTCCCCGCGCCAGTATCACCTCGGGTTTTTCTGCTGACTTGAAGGTAAACTTCACAGGTGCCAGTGGGGAAAGCTTATAGTCTGTCGGCAACTGGGGAGAGACTTTGATTTTGAGAGCCGCGCCGGGAACCACTTTCTGCGGAGGGGCATTCAATGCTTTATTTGCGGCAGCGGTAAAACTGTCATCAACGGTTTTCGGCAGGCTGGGAGGAGCTAAACCTGCGATTTTGAATTCACTGACTTTGTGATCGTCCAGATTCACAACACAAATCCGCTGATTGTTGGTATCAGCCACAAACAGGCGATTGCCCACCTTTGCCAGGCCAGATGGTTCAGAGAACTCAACCGGGTTCAGGCTGTTGCCATCCTTGCCGGTTCCCAGAAACGTTTTGACTTCGTTTGTCTTGAGATCGATGGTTTTCAGTTTATGATTATAAGTGTCAGCGACAAACAGCCGCCCGTTATCATAAAGCACGCCCAGCGGATGCTGCAGTCGGGCCGCTTCACCGATCCCATCCTTGTCGCCGAATTCGAACAGTGAGCGTCCGCGTTCGAGATCAGAAGTTCCTGCAATAGTGGTCACGGTTTTGTTCTTTGTATCCACTTTGCGAACAGCAGAGCCTTCACTGTCAACGACGTAGAAAACGTCTCCATCCACGGCAATCCCTGATGTCTGTGCAAACGCAGACGTTTCCAGTGGCCCGTTGGTAATATCTTCCCGTCCGGAGCCGGCATAGACGCCGATTTCATCGGAACCGAGTTTGTGAGACCAGATCTGATGCGGTCCCGCCATGCAGATATAGAGCACATCATCGATTGCCGCCAACGCCCAGGGACTGTTGAGGGCCGCTTCTTTCAGTTTCCCTCCTGCAGAACGAAAACGCGCCTGTTCCCCGGTACCAGCCAGCGTACTGACCTGTTTTTTATCGAGATCAACAGTTCGAATCGAATGATTTTCCGTATCCGCCACATACAGTGTATTTCCCACCAGGGCCATCCCCTGCGGATGATCAAAGGAGGCGGTTTTGTAGTCGCCGTCTTTGTTCCCAATCTGACCTGAGCCTATGACGTCGATCAGCTTTCCATCCAGCGAAGCAATCACGATCCGGTTATGGTTGCTGTCGGAAATAAATAATCGCTGTTGAGGAGCATCAGCGAGCAGTTTGCCCGGAAATTTGAGTGGGGTCTGTTTTAATTTGGCCGACTCCAGTTCAAAATGCACGGGAGTCTCATCGAGTGTCCCTTTGGCGCGATGATAGGCGATCACCTTTTCCAGAACTTTATCGAGCAGTTCCCGATTCCCTTCACCTGACAGATGTCCGCAGTAATTTCCTTCCGGGTCAATCAAGACCATGGACGGCCAGGCACGCACACCAAACTTCCGCCAGACGGTCATGTTGGCGTCATTGATAACCGGATGTTTGATTTCATAACGCTGAATGGCACGTCGGATATTATCGGTCTCTTTTTCATTATCGAATTTGGCAGAGTGGCAGCCGATGACCACCAGTTCGTTGGGATACTTCTTTTCCAGGTATGCCAGGTCCGGCAGCACATGCATGCAGTTAATACAGCAATACGTCCAGAAATCGATGAGAACGACTTTGCCCCGCAGATCTTTCAGCGTGATTTCCCCCGAAGTGTTCAACCACTCGACGCCACCATCAATGCTGGGAGCCTTGGGACGATCTGGAAAGGGATTTTGAATTTCGGCATCTGCTGCAGGAGCGGGAGTTTTTTCATCAGCAACAGCAGACGAAAAACTGCCGACACACAGCAGAGCGAAAAGTGCAACGGTGCAGGGGATTAGATTCAGAAAAGCTGGCTTTCCTGGCATGCCTGATTCTCCATATTCTGGTTGGCAAACTGGGGCAGGTTCAATTTTGGATGCGGGTGCTGCGAAGTGAGCACACTTCTATTGTAAGCAGCCAGCGGCGGAGTGGAACAGTTCAACCTGATAATTTCACAGACGATTTCAGATTCATTAAACACCTCAAAATGAAATGATCTGTGGAACGACAGTCTGACAGCTGAAGTTTACTCGTGCCTGAGTGCTTCAATCGGGTCGAGGCGTGCCGCAGAAATCGCTGGGTAAATTCCAGAGATAATTCCGATCGTCACAGAAATTCCAAAGGCAACAGGCAGACTCCAGAATGCAATCTGGGGATGCAGATCAAAAAACATGCGACCGACTTCCGACCCCGCTGAGTTCCCTTCCATCACAAAGTTCTGCACGAACCACTGGATCCCCAGAAAGGTGACGGGCGTCAGCAATCCAAACACCACTCCAATCAATCCCCCCGAGCCGGCAAGCACAATGGTTTCCGTCAGGAACTGTTCGATGATGTCTCTTTGACGAGCGCCCAGCGCGCGTCGCACTCCGATTTCACGTGTGCGCTCAGTCACGGTCGCCAGCATGATGTTCATAATCCCGATGCCCCCCACCACCAGACTGATGGCGGCGATCGAGCCCAGCACGACGTTAAAGATCATTCGAATCTGTTCCGCCTGTTTTAACAGTTCCAAAGGCACAACTACTGCATAGTCTTTCGTGCGCGGATGTGACTGATCGAGTGTCTCTCGAATTGCCTGGGCGGTTGGCAGCACAGCATCTTTATGATTCACACGCAGCGTGATCTGATTGAGTTCGATGTGTTCGGCTGTCATACTGCCAGCCTGATTTTTGATATCCAGATCTCCTTCGCGCGCCTGCAGGGTTTTGATGGGAATATAGACGTCTTTGTTATAATCCTGACCGGAAAGACTGCCTCCGATGGCGGCAGATGCCGTCCTGTCTTTCGTCACGCCGACCACGGTATAAAACATGGGACCGATGCGAATGGATTTTCCGAGCGGGTCCTCAAACTTAAACAGACTGTTGGCCACTTCGTTGGCAATCACGGTCACGTTCAACAACTTCTCTTGATCACTGCCAGTCAGAAACCGCCCTTGAGAGAGCTGCAGATGATTCATCTCCAGATAGTCGGCGGTGCACCCCACAACGCGGGCGTTCATGGCTTCTTTGAGATAACGGATTTCCCGATCCACTTCGCGAATCGGAGCCGCACTGGTAATGGTGGGTAGAGTTTGTGTCAGGATTTTATAATCGGAACGCAGCAGGCCATACTGCAGAACGCGGCTGCGTGTAGAAGACTGTGTGACTTCATGCGGCGGTTTGACACTGCGGACAATCACGTTTGTGGCCCCCAGCTCGAGAACCTGCTTCTGTGCCTGGGCGCTGGCACCTTCACCAATTGCCAACATCGCAATCACGGAAAAAACACCAAACACAATCCCCAGCATCGTCAGTCCGGACCTCAGCTTATGCAGCATTAAGCTTTTTAAAGCAAGCCGAACGATACGAATAATACGGGACATGCGAAGTGCCTGAATGTAATACAGAATGAAAAGTAAACGGGCGACTGTCGGTCGCGTTAAGAGACAGGGAGGGACTGTTCCAGGATGGTTTCACTCTCAATGAGACCATCTTTCATCATAATCTGACGCTTGGTCTGTTTGGCGATCCCCGGTTCGTGGGTCACCATTATGATGGTACGCCCCTCCGCATTCAAATTATGGAGGATATCCATGATTTCCGCTTCGGTAGCAGAATCCAGGTTACCCGTTGGTTCGTCTGCGAGGATAATTTGAGGGTCATTGACTAACGCGCGGGCAATGGACACCCGCTGTTGCTGCCCCCCGGACAACTGGAAAGGGCGGTGATCCATGCGATCACCGAGCCCGACCATGCGGGCCAGTTCCATGCACCATTCCCGCTCGACGCGTCCAATCGCCGGGTAACCAGCCCGGTAGAGCAGGGGGACTTCAATGTTTTCCAGTACCGTGTATTGTGTGATCAGGTTGAACGACTGAAAGATAAATCCGATCATGTCATTCCGCATCTCAGAGAGTTCATCATCATCCAGCGTAGAGACATCGCGGCCGCCGAGGATGTACTGGCCACTGGTGGGTCGATCGAGTGCCCCCAGCAGATTCAGCATGGTACTTTTACCGCTTCCGGAGGAGCCCATAATGGCCACAAAGTCCCCTTCAGGGAAGTCCGTAGACACTCCCCGCAGCGCTTTGACGACCACCGACCCCAGATCATAGAACTTCGTGAGATCGATCACTTGGGCAGCAAGCTTCATGGTCGGTTTTCTCCGCCGGGCCTTGAACCTCCTGCCCCACCACCGGGAGCACCTGCTCCGCCGCCGGGACCGCGGAGCTTACTGAGTTCTGCTGCGTCCAGAAATCCGTCCTTATTGGCATCCAGTTCATCGAAGCGCTCCTGCATGCGTTCCGGAGCTTCATCCTTGGAAATTTTTCCATCAGAGTTCTTATCCAGACGCTGCAACATGCCCCCGGCATTTCCACCGGCAGGTTTTTTCTTCTCTGCCGACTCACCACGAGGTTTTTCACCGCCTGCTTTTCCCGCTGCGGGACCAGCCGACTTGGCATCCACACTACCGGGCCCCTTTTTCTCAGCCTGCTTTTTCTTTTCCATGGCCAGCTGTTCTTCCAGTTCGATCAGCTCATCGGCAAAGTGGGTCCGCGGGTTCAAAATCACTTCTTCACCGGCTTCGATGCCAGACAAAATTTCGATCATGGTATCACTGGCCTGACCGATTTTGACTTCTCGGCGTTCTGACGTTCCATCTGGCATTAAAATAAACATATAACGCTGCTCGCCAATCGTGATCACCGACTGTACCGGCACCTGTAAAATATCAGGGCGCTGATCAACGCGAATTTCAATTTCGGCTGTTAAACCCGGCTTGAGCTTGGTGATGTCACCATTGTCAGGAAGAATTCTGATCGTGGCTTTATACTCTTTTAAGTCAGGTCGCATCCAGTTGGAAGAAATCGGCACAGAGGAAACCTGGTCGACAATACCTCGATAGAGTTGTTCCGGAAAGGCATCGACGCGGATATCAACAGGCAAGCCTTGATTGATCATACTGATTTTTGATTCGTGAATGCGGGCATCCACTTTCATCTGCGAGAAGTCGGGGAGTTGAATAATGGACTGACGTTCCCGGACTTCTGTCCCTTCTTCAATCACATCTTCACCACTGCTGCGACGACCACTGTCCTGGTTGGCGTAAACGACCTGACCATTTTGTGGTGCAATCAGTTTACAGGCCACGATTTGCTCACGAATACGTTCCAGTTCACTTTTCTCGACTTCATAAGTCAACTGGCTGGCTTTGAGGCGTGCATCGAACTGAGCCTGTGTAGCGATGCCCTGACGGATCACACGATCCAGGTTTCGTTTCTTTTCGTCTACGTCTGCTTCCAGCTCTTTATGTTTGCGGGTCTGTACGTAATCTTTTTCTACTTTGAGATCTTCTTTGGCTATTTCCAGATCAATCTCTGCTTTTACCACATTGATGCGGTCGGCCTCGACGTCGTTCTGACTTTTATAACCTTTTTTGGCGATGCGCTTCGAAAACTCAAAGGCTTCTTCGGCGCGCTGCAGGTCCTCACGCGCTTTGGTAATGGCACCTTCTTTCACGTTGAGGTCTCGCTGAGATTCCCCTTTGAGGAATTTCTCCAGATCGAGTTTCGCCAGAATTAACGCCAGCTCGGCAGCCGAAGTATCGCTTTCATTTTGCGTCTTCTGGATCTCAACATTTTCCTCGGCCTGCTTCAGCTCTGCTTCAGTTTGTGTCACCTGAATTTGCTGCTGTTTTTCTTTATCCACCAGCAGGGATGAATCGAGTTCACAAACGACGTCCCCTTTCTCTACCATCGTTCCTTCGGGAACAATACTGAGGATGGTGGTAAAGCCTTTGACTTTGCTGGACAGGGTCACGTTATTCAAACTGTCAAGCTGACCACGTTCGGTTACCGACACCCGAAATGGACCTCGGGTTGCCTTGTCCGTAATGTAAGTCGTATTCTTCTTTGAACCTGAAGAAAAGACCGAAAGCAGCGGCGTGCGCAATACGGGGACCGTCAGAACAAGTATCGCGCCGACAATCAATGCGATGATCAGCAGCTTGGCTTTATTGAGGCGCTTGCTCTTCTTCTGTTTCGGTGAGTGCGTTGAGTTCTGCTGCAGGTCGGAAGACGACTGGTTGGATGTCTTCTCCTGCAGTGACTCTTGTTTCAGTTGTTCCTGGGGTGGATTGGCGGTGCTCATTGGTAGGCCTGATTCTTCCCGCGCGGTGTTGATAGAAATCGTCTTTCCAAATACCATTTTCATCTATCTCCATGATACCCATATCTCGATAGATGTTAAGTCGGTTTTGTTCATAATTTACCCAGTTGCTGATTAAACTGTTTTGTGCTTCCAATACTGATGATAACGCATTTAACAGATTTAACCCCTGGTTTCGACCAGCCTGGGCCGGGTCTGAGGTGGCTTCGACTGCACTGTCGTACTGCAGTGCCGCAAGTCGAATCTGAACCCGTGATGTTTCGAAGTTTTGACGGAGCACATTCAGCTGTCGCCAGCTCTGACGAATCTCAAATGTCACATCGTCTTGCGCTTCCATAAAGGTACGACGCTGCCGCTGATATTCGATTTGAGATTCACGATAGGCATTTCGCTCCTGTACTAATGATAACGGAGCCGTAAATTCGATCCCAGCCCGTAATCCCGCCTGACTACCGCGGAAGTCAAGAGGCTTATTTTTGCCGAGAGGCGTACTTATGTCTCCATCTACTACGACATTTAACACCGCTTCCAGGGAATTAGACCGCACTTCCATCAATCTTCTGGCATCCATGACGAATCCTCGCTGGTTCATCAGGTCCAGACGATTCTCGATACCAAGACGCACTGCCTCAGTACTATCCATCGTAAATGGTTCCAGTGTAATGAGTTCGACTCGCAAGCCTATCTCGATCACCTGCATTCCCTGCGAGGTTCTGAGCATGTCTTCCCGCAAATTGGCCATTTCCAGGATAATTCGTTTTTTCTGGTCGTTGGAGAGTGTTTCTTCACTCAAAAAGCCTTTCAGCCCTTCCAGACGACTTTTCATCTCCTGAATTTCCTTACGAACCCCAGAATACAATCGTATATCATTTGCTGTGCTTTGACGGACCCGTTCACGGTCTTCGTCCGACTGGAATCGGCGTTTGCGTAAGGCCAGAATTTCCTCAGAGACCCCCTCTTCGCTGTCACCCAGCAGCTGATCCACGTTTTTAATATCCTGCTCAAGCGTCAGCAGGGCATCTTCTTCGAGACGTCCCTGCAAGATTTGCAGACCTTCCACTACCTTGAGCAGTTCCGCAGTGGTCGGCGGGACAAGATTGGGATCTTCCCAGTCCTCCACGTAGACCCTAGCCCAGACTTCGACATAGTCATAAATCTCCTGTTCAATACCCGGCAACAGGGGATCGATCAACTGAAATGGTTTCAGCAGAGATTCGTCAATACTCATTGGCATATTGGGGGGCAGACCGAGAAAGAGTTTGAATCTTCCCAGCGCATCCTGATAGGCCCGTTCCAGAGAACGGAGACGGTTGATCGACTGGGCCAGCCTGGTTTCCAACTGGGCCACATCCAGTGTGACGACTTCCGTCCGAATCCGCTGCACGAGTTCGCCGACGGTCGCCTGATAAGCGTCTTCATCGCTGAGCGCGAGCAGACGTTTTTCCTGCTCTGCTGTCATCTCACCTTTCCAGGAGAGCATCCGCGCCTCTTCATCGAATTCCATTTTCTCAACCAGTTCGGGTGGAATGATCCAGTTCTCAGGCAGTTTATCAAGACGCTCAGACTGCACTTTGGGTTTCTGTGAAGAGAGTGCCCTGAGGATTTCCACCTGGCGTTCGAGTCGTTTGATGTTATCGCGTTCGTTGTAAATCACCTGCAGCTGTTGCAACAGTTGCAGAAAACCATCTCCACCTGCCACGTTCTGAGTAAAAAAGGTTTTACGGAAGCGGGCCAGAACTCGCGTCTGATACAACACATTGCGCTCATCCTGCGTCAGGTTGTTCAAAACGACCTTCCGTCCTGCACCAAACAGCAGAGGTTGCACGAGGGAATAGGAAAGCACACTGACAGAATTCGTCTGATTCGATCCGGAAAACAACCAGAGTGTATTGTTAGCCAGCTCAACTGCCCATTGGGCACCACTGGGCAGAACCTGATTGACGCCCATTCGGCTGCTTAGGTCCAGTTCCTGGGTCCCGTTTGCCAGGCGTCTGCGATTCAATTCAGCCTGAGGGTTCTGACCGCCCACTCCCAGGTAACGAACATCAAACTGAAAACGCCCAAAGGTTAAATCCAAAGCAGCGAGGAACAGATTTTCGATTTGAAACTGATACTCACGACTGTTGATATTGGCGATATCAATTGTTTCCCGCAGTGTGACATCTTCCAGCGCCGGTAATTCCGTGCCGGGTAACGAATTGCCAGAAGCTGCGATTTCGGCACTTAATTCAGGACTGATCCCATACTGCACCAACCAGTCCGGGTTTTCGATACTGAGTGCACGGCCAAATTTATGCCAGCTCTTATAACCTTTTTTACACTGCAACCAGTGCATGTAAACATTGGCCGCCGGATCGTCGGGAGGCAGGGGCTCATGATTCGGGTCATACGGATCATAGAACCGACTGCGTGGATCCGGTTCCACATCATAGCGTGGCACTTCCCATGCCGGGTCGTTGGCTTTCTCAGCCAGAATCTCATAACTGTCCGAGTTGGCCTGATCGGCCCAGAAGGTAGGAGAGCAACCGACTGAGAGCACAACCAGACAGACCATCGTCGCAATAGAGAGGACTGGCTTGAATGTGTCACAACAGGAAATCAGACTTGTGCGCCTCATGGATGAGTATCCGTTACAGAATTTATTAAAACGCCTGGTAGTATCGAAGAAAAGAAAATGATCTCATTAAGCAGCGGGCGTACCCTGAAAGGGAAATGGCCCCTCTGAACCGGGAAATGTTTTGACGGTTTCCCTTTGAGAACGTTGAATGTGTGCTGACTTTAATAACGACTGCAACATGCCATTCAACTGTCTTCTCTGATCAGCAGAGAGAGTTGCCAGCAGTCGCTGCGAAACAATGCCATGAAAGGTCTTCACCCGTTCCAGCAATTGTGCGCCCTGCTCAGTCACTTCCAGCACGCGTTTCCGTCGGTCTTTCTGTGACTGACGCCGCACAACCAGCTGGTCACCTTCCATGCGTTCGATCAGAGTACAGATATTTGACTCGGACTGCCCCAGCTTTCGGGCCAGTTCCGATTGTGAACAGCCGGCTTCTGTAACCGAGTCAATCACCTTCAAAGCAGAATAGCGAACTTCATTGATCTCCAGTTGCGAGAAACTTTGATTCAATGCCACCCGGATTAAATGTGCGGTGCGGATCAAAAGATCAATCTGCTCGACGCTCTCATGATGTTGCAGAGAACGCCAGTCGGCAGGACCGGAGATGGAATCGAATTTCGTATTACTTTCCTGTGCCATATATTTCAGCCTTGAACTGATTCTTCTAACGCAAATCAATCATGAACGCTGCAAACTCCAGGCAGCGCAAATGCCCTTATTTATATTTCGGACATGAAGTATTAGTATCTGAAGGAGTTATCGGCATAACCCGCAAAGTTTTACATAAGTAAAATCTGATTTCAGGTTGCACTGTCAGAGGAAAGTCGGAACAATCAATCAGATGCTTTTGATTGATTTACTCGAAACCCCATCTGGGAGAACGCTTTACATGAAACAATCATCTCGCGATCATCACACAGCATATAAATACGCAGTCACCCCGATTGCCCTATTCTTGCTATTAACCTCAGTCACCGATCTCAACGCAGCCCCCGGTCCGAATGTCATCGTGATCTACGCTGACGACCTTGGATACGGGGACCTGGGCTGCTTCGGGCACCCGACGATTAAGACGCCGGCCCTGGATCAGATGGCAGCAGAAGGAATGAAATTTACCCAGTTTTACTCCGCGGCTCCGGTGTGCACTCCCAGTCGGGCAGCGTTGTTAACGGGTCGCTATCCGATTCGTTCAGGTATGTGCAGCGACAAACGGCGCGTCCTGTTCCCCAATTCCGGCGGGGGAATTCCTGCAAGTGAAGTCACACTTGCAGAAGCTTTGAAAGCAGCCGGGTATAAAACAGCTTGCGTCGGTAAGTGGCACCTGGGTCATCTGCCCCAGTTTCTGCCCACAAACAATGGCTTTGACAGCTATTTTGGAATTCCTTACTCCAACGATATGGATCGAGTCGCAGACCGAAAGCACGGACGCAGTATTTTCCTCAAGCCGGAAGTCAAGTTCTGGAATGTCCCCCTGATGCGTGATACAGAAGTCGTCGAACAACCGGCTGACCAGACCACAATCACGAAACGTTATACGGAAGAAACAATCAAACTGATTCAGCAGAACAAGCAGCAGCCTTTCTTCATCTACCTCGCGCACAACATGCCTCATGTACCTCTTTTTCGCTCCTCGGAGTTTCAGGACAAAAGCCGGCGCGGACTGTATGGAGACGTGATTGAGGAAATCGACTGGAGTGTGGGGCAGGTTCTGCAAGAACTCAAAACACAAGGGCTGGACCAGAATACAATTGTCTGGTTTTGCAGCGATAATGGCCCCTGGCTGATCTTTAATGAGCAGGGAGGGTCAGCCGGCCTGCTACGGGACGGGAAGGGCAGTACCTGGGAAGGGGGGATGCGTGAACCAACGATCGCCTGGTGGCCCGGCCACATCCCTTCGGGTTCGGTATCGCAGGAACTGGGAAGTACAATGGACATCTATACGACATCCATTAAGCTGGCGGGGGGCTCCGTTCCGACCGACCAAGTGGTGGATGGAGTCGATCTCACTCCTGTATTATTGAAAAAGGAAAACAGCCCGCGTGAGGAACTGGCCTATTATCGAGGCACGAAACTGATGGCGTTTCGAAAGGGCCCCTGGAAAGCACACTTCATCACCAAACCTGCTTATGGTCGCGAACCATTTCAGGAACACGATCCACCGGTTTTATACCACCTGGAACATGATCCTTCTGAAATGTATGACGTGGCCCAAGACCATCCCGATGTCATCAAGGAGCTCAAAGCTGCCGCAGAACAGCATCAAAAAACGGTGAAACCGGTCCCGTCACAGTTGGAAATCCCGTTGCCGAATTAGACTGTGTCCAGTTTTACTGCAAGTTCTTCAGGATCATTGTGACTGAGAATCACAGTTCAGAAGACGCGATTGGCTAAGCACAGGCGTTCCCCTGGTAGACGGGCTCCGCTTACCAGTAACAGATATAGCGAGGACCTTCCGGTTCTTCCCTGATGCGAAAATGGATTGCTTTGCTGCTTTTTTCCTGATCGAAGCTGTTCCATTCCGCACAGAAAAGGGGAAGTTGCGCTGCATCAAATTCATGCCGTGGTTCCGACAGGCGAAAATAAGCGTCATGAATCAATGCCAGCGCGACCATCAGGGGATGCTTATCATTATCAGGCTGGCAAAGCAGCAGTTCCAGCGACTGGGCTGCATGCAGACAGTCTTTGAAACGCGATTCACGCAGACACTCTGAGGCCATTCGTTCCACATATTTTAACAGATTATCGATGCCATGCTGATTTAAGAGTACGTCTTTTCGGTTTTCAAACTGCAGTGCGATTTCAATCTGCTCCTGGAGTTCTTCGTCGGTCTCACTGGGAATCGGCATGCGGCCGTAACCGTCGGGAACAATCGACTCGATGGTTTTTATCGTCTGTGCCAGATCGGCAGGATTGTGATTCATTTTTGTTTAACTGCAAAATAGGAAATAGAAATCTTCCGGGACACACGAACCAGGTTCGCTGACGAGTGATTATATATAAAAACCGGAAAACGATTCATCCTCTTTTCAAAATAAAAAAGAACCGATTGAGTCAAAACTCAATCGGTTCTTTTATCAATGATCAGTGGCAAACCGGACTGACTGCTTATTTCAGAAAGAAGTCATCTGGTCCTTTGTGCGTGTAGTAAGGATACTGCACGATACCCAGTGGCTGGTTCTGCTGCGGATAGACGGTCGCAGGGGGGACATACTTGTATGTCTGATAGTGCTTCGGGCGTTTATTTTGATGGTAGGTATTTTTGTGGCCGGTTTTCCAGCCACCTGCACCCGGTGGGCAATAAGCGCCGCCATGGCGACGATGTCCCATCTGCTGAATCGGTGCCTGCTGGCCTGCATACTGTTGATGCATGGCCTGTTGATGCATGGCCTGTTGACGCTTCTGCATCATTTCAGCCTGTTGCTGCATCAGGAATTCTCCGTCGGCCGACTGACCCCGAATGACCTGGCTATTCGAACATCCCACACACAGTGGTAGAATCAGACAAGCGGCCATTTTACAAAACAAGTGAGGCTTCATTGGCTTCCTTTCCCCGGTTTTACTGAATTTGAGCGTGTTTCCGTTCGCGCTCGTCATTGGGTATGAGTGATACCTGCTGAGAATTCTGCGGACCACGATTCGATTGAGATCGTATTTTGTCTGCGAAAGACTTAATTCTTTTATCGGCCATTCCGAGTTAAACAATAGTTAAAATCACCAAGAATCGGAAAACCGCGCTAATATTCAAATCTGATCGACCTTGCAGAATCGTTAAAACCGGGATAGATTATCGTGGTTTCCTACTCTATGAGACTATAATCGTAAAATAGATAAAGTGGGTTGTTTGATAGTTTGAGTTTTTTCAGGCAAGACATCGTCTGTGACGAAGTGCTCATATTGCTTTGTTCTTTGCCAACAAGGGAGTGTTCGGCGTGTTTGTAGCTGCATCATCACGTTGTTTTTCTGATGAATCGTTTGAAGTCAGTTGTGAGCGTCTCACCGATCTGGAGTTCGACAAAATCGAAATCTGGATGAGTGAAGAGAGCGACCATCTGAAACCATCTGAAGTCGTCGCGTCACCGGAAGATTTTTATTCACGTTTTCGAGAAGCGACCCGGTTGACCCCTATCGCCTTCTGCCTGGAGAACGATATCTCACCGGCCGGGTTCAAATCCTTGTGCAAAGCAGCCAAGATGTTGCGGATTGCACAGATCACCATCCCGGCTTCTCCACTGGGGACGCCGTTTAATACGGAAATTGATCGACTCAAAGCATTACTGGAAATTGCCAGCCGCGATGGAATTCGACTTTCCATCAAAACCAAAACCGGACAACTGACCGAAGATCCGAGGACGGCAACAGAACTCTGTCAATCTGTCAAAGGTCTCGGCCTGACGCTTGATCCGAGTTATTACACTTGCGGCCCATTCAGTAATACTTCATACGACCTGGTATTTCCGTATGTCTGTCACATTCACCTGCGTGATTCCACCGCCGACCAGATTCAGGTTCCAGTCGGTCTGGGAGAAATCGATTACAGCCGCCTGATCAGCATGCTGGAACGTCAGGAATATCACCAGTTCCTCTCAGTGGAACTTCTCCCGGAACTGTTGAAAGATACTGACCGGGCGCTGGAACTGCGAAAATTGAGAATGCTGCTGGAATCCGTTGTGATCTGAGCATCTGCCAGTCAGTTGACGACCGCGTCAAGTTTTACAGTCGCGTCTCCTGGATCATTTGGAACGGATACCAGAAATTGAGAGACGCTACGATTCAATGTGATGCGATCTGGAATACAGAAACAGACAGAGCCTTCCGCGACGCGAAAGGCTCTGTCTGTTTTATGTGCTGTTGAAGAGATGATTTATTTGTAATCTTTGGGATTACCAAACAGACCGCCGCTTCCACCACCGGCTGATTCATCCGCGTTTCCACCCAGGAGTGGCCCTTTGCGTTTGCGCTCATAAGAGGGCTGATCTTCTACCGGTGCTTCGGCGGCCTCTGGTTTGTCGATCAACGCTTTAATCGACAGACTGATCCGTTTCCGGTTGGGATCCACTTCCAGAACCTTTGCAGAAGTCTCCTGACCGGTAGTCAGTACTTCCGTCACCCGTTTCACGCGACGATGATCGAGTTCACTGATATGAATCAAACCTTCCAAGCCTGGCTCCAGTTCGATGAACGCACCAAAGTCTGTCGTACGGGTCACTTTTCCGGAGATCGTCGAACCGGTTGCATAACGGTCTTCGGCTAACTGCCAGGGATCCTGCTGCAGTTGCTTCATCCCCAGACTGATGCGATTCTTTTCTTTATCGATCTTCAGAATTTTCACATTGATCTGCTGATGTTCGCTCAAGGCATCTTTAGGATGCTTGATCCGGTTCCAGCTGATCTCGCCAATGTGCAGGAAGCCATCAATGCCTCCCAGATCCACGAAGGCACCATAATCTTTGATATTTTTCACGGTCCCGGTATGTTCCTGACCGATGGCTAGTTTTTCCCACAGCTCTTTCTGGATTTCTTCGCGTTCTGATTCGAGATACTTGCGACGACTCACAACCAGATTACGTTTCTTGGGGTTCACTTCCGTAATCTGAACAGTCAGTTTCTGACCTACGAAAGGTTCGAGATCACCCACAAAATACAGGTCGACCTGGCTGGCGGGCAGAAAACCTCTCAGGCTTCCCACGTTGACTTCCAGTCCCCCTTTATTTGATTTGTTGACAACACATTCGACGACCTGACCGGCTGAAACGGCATCCCAGTCACCAGCGGGTTTGTGATGACCACGTGGCAGCGAAAGCTGAATCAGACCTTCCGCTTCTTTGACACTGGTGACTTTCACATCCACTTCTTGTCCGATGACAGGTGTTTTCTCGCCAAACTGTCGCAGGGGAACAATTCCAGGGACTCCCATTGCTTTGGCACCGAGATCGATGAAGACGTCGTCGTTGTTGATGGATTCCACAACCCCTTTCAACCGATCGCCTTCGCCAACTCCTTCTTCTGCTGCGCCTGATTTTGCAGCTGGAGTGGCTGGTGCAGTTGCGTCTTCCGATTTTGCTTCGGCGGCGATTTCTTCATCACTCAGAGTTTTCGGAAGTTCCTGTGCTCCCTGACCTGACAGGGCGGCTGCGAGTTCTGCTTCCAGATCACCGTCCAGATCATCCACTGCTGGAGGAATATCGACAGGTTCGGCTGCTTCTGCAATCTGCATCATCGCCGCTTCCTGAAGCTGTTCCTGTGTGGGTTCCGCTGAAGCTTCTGCATCGCCCCCTTCCTTGTTAGCAGGAGCAACACTCGAACCTTTTGAAGGAATGGCTTTGAACTGTGCCGGGTCCACTTTCGGCTTCAACTGGACTTTGCGTTCCGCCTTATCCGCTTCCTGTGAGGCGGCTGCCTCTGGTTCCGCAGGAGTTTCGGGCTGTGGAGTTTCAGCGGGAGCTGAAGAGGTTGCCTCATTCACGCCGGCGTCGGACTCCTGTGGAGTCTCCGGCTGTTCCTGATCGGCTGGTGATTTCGCTTCCAAAGCTTCTTCACTCGTATTGACTTCTTCAGTAGATGGTCGTTCTGAACTCATGGGAGATGAACTTTCTCGCCTAATTACTTACTTCAAGATACAGGAATGTTTCACAGGCTCGTCAGGCCAGCCACAGACAGACATCCACCCGACTGCAGTAACTTCTTTCATTCAGGCTCAAAAACCTGCCGGACTAATTAAAAGAGTATCACCGCTGCAGCAGACCTGCAATTCGCAGGGCCTAGTTTTCCGATTTTTTCACTTTTGCCTTCACACATCGTAACCCCAGTGCAGGACTGACAGTAGTTGCGGTCACCCTGTTACGAAAGGCGGAACGCAGTTGTTCGAAGCGGTCCGTCCAGGCGCCGCCGCGCACGACAACAGGCTGATCATCGGTTCTCGAGCCCCAGACGCTGCCATCTCCGGGCGCATTTTCATAGCTGTCATGCCAGGGATCGGCGACGAACTCCCACAGATATCCGTGCATGTCATACAGACCCCATGGATTCGGCTTCAGAGCCCCCACAGGCGGGTCATTTCCTGCGGCATTCCCGGTATGCCATGCATATTCGTCCAGAATACGGGCCTGTTTGTCCTCATCCCCCGGTTTCTGTGGCTGATCACCAAAACTGTATTCCGTGTTCGTCCCGGCCCGGCAGCAGTACTCCCACTCGGCTTCGCTGGGCAGACGAATCTCTTCATCCGCCGCAATCAGCTTCGCTTTCCTCAATTCGTCTGTCAGTTTGACACAGAATTCTCTGGCAGTCTTCCAGTCAAACATTTCCGCCGAATTGCGTGGGCCTCCCCAGCGGCTGGGATTGTTGCCCATCACAGCCTGATACAGATTCTGAGGGACTTCGTATCGACTCATCCAGAAATCGTCTGACATTGTAACTTTATGAACAGGTCTTTCTGCAGGTTCCCCTGTTGTGGATCCCATTTGAAATGACCGGGGAAACTTCCCTTTTCCAGGTGTGATCGGCACCAGCTCTTTGACAAACACTTTGAACAACTCTGATTTTCCACCAGAGTCTGCAGGGGATGCTGCCGGTTTTTCAGCTGCAGACAGTGTTGTCAGCCCGCACAGCATGAAACACGTAAGAGTGACCAGGGCAACCTTTTGCCAGGCCCAGACGGCTTTTTTGAATTCGTTCATATGCTTCACTACTGGTTCAGATTTTGTTAGGGTACAACTGCAACCGCATTTTACCAGTTCTGCATCGATTTCGAAAGCAGAGAGGGCGTCTGAACCAGCATACCAGGCGAACTCAGTATGCTGTTGATTGCCGATCGATTCCTGTTTCACTGTCAGGTTATTTATTTGAGTCAGGTCAATTCATGTCAGAGTCCCCGAACATAATTCCACGCAGCATCGATTTAGTGTCGCACCAGGAATGTCGGCTGGTTGTGGTTGATGTTCAGGAAAAACTTCTGCCGGTCATTCCGGATGCCAACCAGCTGACACATCGTATCCGACAACTGCTCCAGGCAGCCCGCCTGTTTGAAATCCCGCTGTACTGTTCTGAACAATATCCCAAAGGTCTGGGTTCCACTGTACCCGAGTTGGCCGATTTGCTGCCGGCTCCTCGAGAAAAACTGCGATTCAGTGCCGCCGCATGTTTAAGCTGGGAAACCGCTGCCAACACTGTCGACAGCCGCACCCGTATCGTGCTGACCGGAATTGAAGCGCATATTTGCGTGCAGCAGACGGCTCTGGATTTGTTAGCCGCCGGCTATCGCGTTATCATTCCGATAGATGCGATCGCCAGTCGGAATCAGTTGGACTGGGAAACGGCAATCAGACGTATGGAAAACTCAGGCGCCTGCATCACGACGACCGAATCCATCCTGTTTGAATGGTGTGAGGTCGCTGGCACCCCGGAATTCAAACAGATCAGTCGTCTGGTAACTGAAAAACAGTAACCGTCAATCAGAGAAATCAATCTATTTTGAGTCCTTCAGTTCATAAAGAGCCACTCTCATGACAATCGAACATCATATCCCTCCCGCCATTCATCCTCCCCGTCGTACTCTGATGGGACCTGGTCCCAGTGATGTCGCCGCCAGCGTGCTGGCTGCGTTGGGAGCACCAACCGTGGGGCACCTCGACCCCTATTTTCTGAAGGTGATGGATGAAGTTCAGGATATGCTGCGGAATATTTTTCATACCACCAATGAACTCACACTCGCTGTGAGCGGCACAGGGAGTGCCGGTATGGAAGCCTGTGTGGTCAATCTGCTGGAACCGGGTGACAAAATCGTTGTCTGTACGAATGGCGTGTTTGGTGGCCGGATGGCCGATGTGGCAGGTCGGATTGGTGCGGAAGTCGTACAGATTCATCGTCCGTTTGGTGAAGTCTTCTCTGTTGAAGAAGTAATGGATGTCCTGCAGAAAGAGAAACCCAAAGTTCTGGGCATCGTACACGCGGAAACATCCACGGGTGCTGCCCAGTCACTCAAAGAGATTTCAGAAGCAGTTCACGAAGCGGATGCACTGTTACTCGTCGACTGTGTCACGTCGCTCGGCGGAATGCCGGTTAAAATTGACGAATGGAATATCGACGCCGCCTACAGCGGGACGCAAAAATGCCTGAGTTGTCCTCCCGGGCTGTCTCCCGTGACCTTCAGTTCCCGGGCTGTCGCCGCCATGGATGCACGAAAAACCAAGGTTTCCAGCTGGTATCTGGACATGTCGATGGTCCGTTCCTACTGGGGCGATTCACGCGCCTATCACCATACTGCACCGATTAACATGAATTTCGGCTTGCATCAGGCACTACGGCTGGTCCTCGAAGAGGGGATGGAAAACCGCTATTCGCGTCATTACGCCAACCATTGTGCCCTCAAAGCGGGCCTGAATGCGATGGGAATTGAGTTTGCTGTCGCGGAAGACCACCAGCTCCCCATGTTAAACGCCGTGAAAATCCCGGATGGCGTGGACGACGCCGCAATCCGCGGTCAGTTGCTGAAACGTTTCGGCATTGAAATTGGTGGCGGACTGGGACCTATGAAAGGCAAAACCTGGCGCATCGGCCTGATGGGGGAAAGCAGTCAGAGCACCCATGTGCTGCTGTTCCTGGCGGCCCTGGAACAATGCCTGCTGCATGCCGGCTATCAACTTTCGCCGGGCGCCGGTGTCGCTGCTGCAAATGATTTTTACCGCACAACTATTACAGACTGACCTCAAGTCGGCGAGAACTTTCGTTTTCTACGGGAAACGGAGACTGATTTTATAATGAGCCCGGCCAGGAATTCCGATTCCTAAGATACGACTCTCAGTTGACTTGCCGTCCGTTGAAAGTCGCGGTATATTGAACACAGAACAGGACGTCCTGCGTCTGTGTTTCAGTGAGATATTTTTCGAACATTCTCACGAATTTTGTGTCGAATGAGTGGCAATCGAGAAAATGATCGCCTATCATTTCCGACCACCTGTAAGGGGCCGTAGCTCAATTGGTTAGAGTACCGGACTGTCGATCCGGGGGTTGCGGGTTCAAGTCCCGTCGGCCTCGCTTACTACGCTCGTTGTCATTTTTGACAGCGAGCGTTTTTTTGTGCGCGAAGGATCCCATATATCTCAAACTGCAGGTTCCTAATCCTCTGGAACCAATCGGAGAGTAAAATAATGTCGATCTCGAATTGTTAACGGTATGATAAGATCAAAATGAATTCTTAATCTCTTACACAAATCTGAGAACAGTAGAAGAGACGAGATGTTAACAGATCAGCCAGTTTGGCTTTCTTCCGTATGCGAACGGGTCAAAACCCAATGCGATCAAGCGTGGGATTCTTTTGTTGTCGGCGAACAGGCTTGGGATACCCCAATGGGTGAGTTGGTCGCTTCATTTTTGAAGCATGGGGGACCGAAGGCAGAATTACAGCTTATCTGGCTGATGATGTTTGCAACACGCAGAGTGCTTCCCTGCTGGCAGATCTATTGTGACACTTCTGAACCGATTGAAACGGTCAATGTCATTCGAAACTGGTTAATTGCACCACAACCGCAAGACTGGTCAAAATTCATTACACCGGCAGAGCCTGCTTATCAAGGGGTACCGATAGTAGACTGCCGGCAGTGCGATACCAGTGCTGTTGCTTCCGCAGCCGCCAAAGCGGCGGAGTTCATTAAACACCGTAACCCGCTTGCAGTGATCGAGTCACTTGGTGACGCAGATGCCGCGATAGATCAGTCACCGTTGCAAGCAGGGAACCATTACCGCGAATGGTTTATTAATGTGGCGATCCCGACTGCTTACCTGCAACGGGACTTGACGACAGATGAGCAATCAGCTTTTCTGGATTATAACATCGATGAGGTTCTCAAAAATTCGTCTAAGGGTGAAACATAAAGTTACAGTGTCCCCAGCGAGGATTTTCGTCTTGAAAAACATTACACCATTCTGGATGATCTGATTCCCGGTATCAATCACTTTCAAAGAAACGAGATGACGGAGTGAGACAATGAGACTGTCACAGTTTTTCCCCACTGTCGCTCATGCATTCTACGCGAGACCTCGATTGACAGCTTATCCGGGTTTGATAGGATTCGAAACTGATTTGCCCGCTGCAGTCGGATCATCAATCAATCGCACCAGACACAGGAACGGAGTCAGAACACCATGCAAACGGTATTAATTACAGGCGCGTCCGCCGGATTCGGGAAACTGGTTGCGGAAAAACTGCTGGCCAAAGGTTTTACCGTCTATGCCGCCGCCCGTCGGGTCGAGAAGATGCGCGACCTGGAATCCCTGGGCGCGCATATCATGCATATGGATGTGACGGATACCGAATCGGTCAACGCTGGTGTCGCGAAAGTGATCGAAGAACAACAGCGCATTGACGTGCTGTTCAATAACGCGGGCTACGGTTCGTATGGCACGATTGAAGATGTGCCCCTGGAAGAGATTCAGCGTCAATATGATGTCAACGTGTTCGGCATGGGCCGACTTGTACAGGCCGTGCTGCCGCAGATGCGGAAACAGGGTTCGGGACGAATCATCAACACCGCGTCGGTCGTCGGCCATGTCTCGACCGCGGTACTGGGCTGGTATGCATCGACTAAACATGCGGTTGAGGCGTTTTCCGATGCGCTGCGGATGGAAGTCAAAGGGCTGGGTATTGATGTTGTCGTGATCGAGCCGGGGGCCGTCAAAACCGAATTTGACGAAGTCGCGTTCGCCACGCTGGACAGCCTGGACCATGCGGAAGATTACAAACCACTGGTCGCCGCCTTTCGCAAATTCACCGGCGATCTTTACTCAAAAAGTCCGGGGCCGGAGAGTACTGCGAACGCGGTGATCAAAGCCATCGAAGCGAAGAAGCCCAAAACCCGGTACGCGACCACCCTGGATGCCAAACTGCTCCCCCGGGTCAAACGACTCTTCAGCGATAAACTGTTTGATAAGATTGTCCTGAGCCAGATGAAGTAGGACTCTATCTTCCCGATTTTCCCTAAGACCGAAATCGCTCTACTCAGCCAGCAGCTTCTTCCCGATCGTAGCCGCGACTGTCCTCTCGTTGCGCAGGGATGCGAACCATTCCCCTATACAAAAACCTGATACCTGATCGCCTGCGATCCCATGTCTGGCAATCAGGACAATTCTCTGGCTGGTTTAAGATCGAGTTGTTCGCTGATCATCCAGTCGTGTGATCGCCCATCAGCAGAATCGCTTTCGATTTCAGACATCCTGTCGCACTTTAGTCGATTTTGGTGGTATTTTTTTAGTTGGCATAGCCTTTGCATTTCTCTTCCAGTGTGGCCAGGAACGAAACCACTAACTACTCGAAACAAATATGGAAGGAATTGAAATGTTACGCCGAAGTATAAAAGTATTAGCAGCTGCCGCCGTATTGGGGATCAGCCCCGCATTGCTGACCGCGCAGGCTCCGTTGGAAGATGCCGGCGCACAACTGGAATCGCAGTCGAAGGCTGCGGGACAGGTGACGAACCCTGCCCCCAAAGTACCGGGAAAAAATGCCAGGATTGATGCCAATTCAGAGTTGGACTCCAAATCTCAGTTGAATAACAGACAGCTGGATGCCAAGTCAAAACTGGATGCAAAATCACAGTTGGAATCGGATTCACCTCTGAAGTCCATGAATGAGTCGGACGCTGGTGTGGACGCCAAAGCCAAAGGGAATGCCCGTGGCCTGCAGACTCCACCACAAACCCCCGATGCTGCCGACGGTGCCATTCAAAGCACTCCCGGTAATGTGGAGATGAGGGGAAAAGTTCAAGGGGATGCTGATTTGGATGTAGATGGAAATCAACCTCTGCGTCATCAGACCAATCGCCCACAGACTTTTGACAACCAGACCAATACAGATATTGATGATTTCGTACGTCAGGGAACCGCTCATCTGGATATTGATGATGCGACCCGTGCCCGCTATCGTCACCACAATGGTCACTGGTGGTACAAGACTGAGCAGGGTGCCTGGTTAATTCATAATAACGGTCAGTGGGAACCATTTGATCCGGTAACTTACCGTAGCCCCGGTCAGCCTACAGACCAGGAATATTACCAGGACGATGACAACTATCAGTCCAGCAATTATTACGATGACGGAAGTTATTACCAGGGCGGTACCTATTACGACCCCGGCTATAACAACAATGGCTATGGGAACTATGGCCGAAACTACTACCGGGGAAATCGATACCGTAATAACTACTATAATGGTCGTGGTTATGGACGCGGTTACTACAACAACCGTGGCAATCGTTATAACGGCAACTGGGGTAGCGGATACCGCGGTTTGAATCGTGATCAACGTCAAGGTGCTGCCATCGGTGCCGGCATCGGAGGTGCCATCGGCGGTAATCGTGGTGCAGCTATCGGAGCTGGAATTGGTGCTGGCGTTGCCGACTGATAATCCAGCGAACTAAATTGATTGAGAAATAAGGAACTATTTCCTGACCGCAATACTGAATGATGGAGTGAGGTATTGCTCTCGAAGCAGGCCAGCAGATGCCCCTCTGCTGGCCTGCTTATTTTTGCGCGCTGAGATAAATCACTCCAAGACGGCAAGCGTTTTACTTTTCATCCCTGATGAATTCATCTACGTGGATGGTATAATAATAACCGGTCAGTGGTGTCGGTTTGCCGGTTTGCGGGTCACTCCTCGTTTTCAGTTGTAACTGGGCGCGTTCTGCCAGTTCTTTAATCATGTGTGCGCGTACCTTCGTTTTTCCGTCAACCGTAGTGCTAGCCAATGAAACCAGCAGATCGGGTCGACCTGTTTTCCCTTCAGACGGAATGTAAAGCGAAATGGAATTGATGGGTTTCAATTTTCCTTCATCGGCAATATCCAGATCCACGGTCACACGACCAGTACCATGATCGACGACGGACAGCTCATATTTAAGTCCGAGTTCTTCCTTCGACTGACCGATTTCAAACTCAATCGCCCAGGTATGCTGTCCTGTCAACAATAGTCCCAGAAAACCAAAAAGCATTGTGATCTGCTGGCGGTTCGGCATCGTTACTCCTCCCCTGATAACATGACTGGTTTCAATTTAGAAATTTACCTTTCCCGCGTCTTCAGGAACTGGCTGATCTGCTTAAGCGTTTCCTGATGCTGTTTTTCCGCCTTCGATTTGTCTGGTGCAGCTTCAATGATCTTGATCGTCTCTGCCAGACGTTTTTTCAACGCTGCATCATCGGTATCGAGCCTGGACTTCAGGTCTGGCAGCAGCGGGGTCGCTTTTTTCCCAAACACAGCCAGCGCCCCGGCGGCATTCAGTCGAACCCAGACTTCGTTGTCGTCCAGCAGTTTCGCAATGGCATTCATATTACTGGAACTGTAGGGATTGAGTCGCGCCAGTAGCCCCGCGTCCCAGCCACGCACGGTGATATCGGTACTGGTCAGCCCCCCGGAAAACCGTTTTTCCAGATCTGTCAGTTCCAACAGAGTCACACCAGCGGGAATTTTGAGTTGGTCCAGCGGGATTGTCTCGTCGATATAGATACTGAGCATCGGGTAGGGGTTCCAGATCTTTTCGCCTTGATCTTTCTTTGCGATGACCCGGGCAATGCCGCCCACCAGATGCAGATCCCAATGGAAGGGGATCGTTTTTGTCTGTCGAAATGACTTTGTGGAAGCGGGGCCGGGACGCAGGACAACCTCATGCTGCTGCTGATTCGTGGCGGCGAATTTCTGCAAAACATCGTGCAGCGCATCAATATCGCCGCGGTAATAAGCGTACTCGTTTCCATTTACCCAGACATGATAGACGCGGCTCTCATGATTGATGACCGGCACAATCCCGGGCCAGTCCTTGTAATTCAACGCGTTTAACGGTTGATTGCCAAACGTTTCTTCCCCCATAGCCCGGACGAGGGAAGGCATACAGCTTACCACCAACAGGATAGACAATGAAACCAGAAAGACGCGTCGCATGGCAGGACCTCCTGAAATGAGGAAATTAGGATCATTGCCTGAAGTGACGTTCGCCGGGAGGTCTTAGTTGCAAAGATTCAGACCAGATACCGGATTTTCAGGTTTTTATCTCAGCGCGGAGTAAATGACGTTCCGCACGATTGAGAAAAACCTGAAATATTCCGTCGAATCATGGCTCAGGTATGATCTGTTTCACCCAGGCCGCATTTTTAATCTTGCCGTCGTATTGATTGCCGGACTCATCGTGGGCGACATTACCCGTGCCTTCGTCGAAGTGATAGAGTACCAGGGTGTCCTTGTCTGGCTTGAAGCGATGGGCTGGTTCAAAGTCCTCTGAATAACGGGCGACTTTGGAAATGCGAACTTCGTCGATCGCGCCTTTAAAAAACTGGTGAGGCAGACCTGTGCCGTTCGGGTCTGCACCAATCATGAAATCATGGGGTGAGGCCACATGTTTTAAGGTCGTTTCATTAACCGACTCCTGCTTTTTCCCATTGACGAACAGCAGGACATTTTTGCCATCGAAAACCGCAGCCAGATGAACCGGTTTGTCATGCTCCGCCTCTGCATCAGACACGACCGAGGCATAACCGGCGTTTGACTTGCGACCTTCATTGAAGTGCACCATCCAGTGACCGCCCGAATAATGAATGCCCACCCCCGCCAACTGCAGATTGGCCACCACCGACGCACGGATGTAGTTGTCATCCCGCGCCTCAGGTTTGGCCCAGGCTTCCAGCGTAATCGGATGATCGCCGTCATACCGCAACTTCGGGATGATCACCTGGCCTTTGCCTTGAAACTCCAGACTGGATTTGCCTGCCTCTGCTTTGGAGTTAACTTCCCCCTGAACAGGCAACAGAGTAAAGTGAACGGGCAGGAAGATCAAAAGCATCAGAAACAAGGGGCGAACGGACATTTTCCAGTTCCCTTCTGGTGAAACGACAAGACAGAACATACTGAACAACCATCCTAGCCTGTTTTAAATCGGTCCTGCCAGACTAAAATCTTTTTTTGGTGTAAATAAGTGACATTATACCTGTCGCAACTTCACGAATTTGCCCGACTGGCTTCCACTGGCTCTCATTTTGTGCTGCACCTCGGAATGTAATTCAATGGCGATACATGGCATTGGCGAGTAAACCAAAGACGACAGCAGAAGCCAGCAGGTAAAGGCTGCCTCCCACAGCTTCCGCATTAAAAAACGCCATCACAGATCCGATGATCCCGATAAAACCTGTCAGAACTCCGCCAAAATAGACCAGTCCCGCTTCTGCAGAACCACGTTGTTTTTCTGCTTTGTGTGCTTCGGAATCCATGTCCGTTTTCCTCATGTTGAAATCAAACTGGTAACATTTTTCTACTTTTGCTCTTCGGTCACAACAGGCTGATCTGATTTTGCATCGCCTCCTGAGCCTCCCACCTGGAACGCGATTCCAAAGCAGAGCCCCGCCAACAGGACGGAAATGGGAATCGAATACACTCTCAACAGGTTGGCGATGGAGATTCGCTGCAACAGATCACCAGGCAGTTCCATGCCCATATCCTGTTCGCCATCCCAGCCCCGATCCAGGGCGGCCTGGCGAAATCCGCCTTCCGTTTTCCAGATGAAACCGAACATCGCCAGAATTAAAAAACCTGTCATGAAAGCAGCAATCAGATACTTCATCTTAAACGGCTCCTTGACTGAGATTCAGGACTCGTCGGTTTCGTGCTGATTCTTTTTGCCGGGTTTGACATCCGGGGGCTGATGATCAGAATAGAGTTGTTTGATGTGGACTTTGGGGTCGCCGGTAATTAATCGGGAACGGCGGGTTTTCCAGATGTAGTTCCAGCACCAGTCAAGCATGACTTTGAAACGATTGCGAAATCCGACCAGGAACATGACGTGGAGAATGTTCCAGGAGATCCAGCCCAGAATTCCGCCATAATGGATTTTGCCGATCGCGGCGATCGCATTTCCACGACCGATCATCGCCATGGAACCTTTGTCATAATAACTGAACTGCGGCCGCTCTTGCGGTGCGTTCCCATTGAGTTCCTGTTTGATAATGTCCGCGACGAAACGACCGGTCTGAATAGCGCCCTGCGCCAGACCGGGCACCGGTTTACCGGTTTTCGCATCAGTCGCATGCGCGGCGTCTCCGACCACAAACACTTCGGGGTGGCCGGGAATCGACATATCCGGCCCCACAACGATTCGGCTGCCTCGATCGACTTCAGTGTCCAGTGTTTTCGCCAGATCCTGTCCCTGTACGCCCGCGGCCCAGAAGACGTTCTCGGCATTAATTGTTTCCTCGCCGATTTTCACGCCATCTTCGGTCACATCGGTTACGTGCACATTCAGATGGATTTCCACCCCCATCTTTTCCAGTACCTGCTGAGCGCGGGCGCTCAAATCTTCGGGCATGGGCCCCACCAGTCGCGAACCGCCATCAACGAGAATCACGCGGGCCATATCACAGTGTATATTTCGAAATTCACGGGGCAGGGTTTCAGACGCGACTTCTTTGATGGCGCCAGCCAGTTCGACTCCCGTCGGTCCCCCTCCGACAACCACAAACGTCAGAATCTTGCGGCGGGCTTCTTCATCGGCTTCCCATTCCGCTTCTTCAAACGCGAGATAGAGCCGCCTGCGAATTTCCAGCGCATCATCAATCGACTTCAATCCCGGTGCGTGCACACGATATTCATCGTGACCGAAATACGACTGCCGGGCACCGGTGGCGATGACCAGGTAATCGTAGTCGAGTTCGCCGCCATCAAAGCAGACCAGTTTCTTATCAAAGTCAATCGCGGTGACTTCCCCTAACGCGACGTGCACATTCTTCTGCTTCCAGAGAATCTTACGAATGGGAGCCGCGATATTTGCCGGGTCCAGTTCGCCCGTCGCCACCTGGTACAGCAGGGGCTGAAACAGGTGGTAATTCCGCTTGTCAATCAGATCGATTTCGACCGCTTCATTTTTGAATGCTTTGGCAACATTGATACCGCCAAACCCGCCTCCGATGATGACGATTCGCGGCAGGACCTTAGATGTCTGATTCATGGTGTTCTCAGTTTCTGGAGTAAGTAAAGCAGCGCAGAATTCGGGGGAACATCAGTCGGTGTCTGTCAGTCGAAAACATGCCCGTGATCATAGCGTTCGTCGATGCCTGCCGCTTCGGTCAGAGCGGCGACATTGGACTTCGTAAAGAAGCCCTCGTATTTGTGGCAGCGTTCGACATATTCGGTAATCAGAATCGAATACTGGGAATGTTTGGAGAATATCTGTTTCAGATTGGGTTCATCCAGGCATTCCCCGACGACATGTGCCAGAAACGGAATGCCTCGGTCTTTGAGAGTCTGCACGACGTAATCCACGTTTTTTTCGCCGCCGCGATGATCGCCGTCGAGCACTTCATAGGCAATATGATGCAGCCGGCGTCCGTAATTGCGGACAAAGTCTTCGGTGGGCATGGGAAGATTTTCGAAGGAGTTCACGAAGGAGGGTGTATTGTTGGCAGTGAAGACTTTGGCGGGTGATTTTTTATCGTTATCGACATAGCCGTTCCGCGTCACATTCGTGGAAGAGTTCATCTCCGAAATATTGTAAGCGCCCCAGAAGTAATGGTTGGACATGGTCAGAAATTCGAGGATGGCATCTTCCCGTTCGCCGGCCAGAATCCGGGTGGCCAGATGGTCGACGCCCAGCACCAGTTTATTCAGCTGATGCGCTTCGCCAAACGCGAGCACCTGGTTCAGCGACTCCATGACTTCGGGTGCCAGTTCGAAAGGTTTTCCCAGCTGGAGCACATCGTAATCGTCGATGTCTTCCTGGGTATAGCCGACCCGGTTACAGGTAAAATCGGAAGGGAAGGTGAATACAAAATGCGCATCGGTAAAGAACGGATTTTTGGTTTCGTGGTGATAATTGAAGCGGACACTGTGTGACTCAAGTGTGCTCCGCGTTTCGTTGACATCTTTGGTACTGAAGATTTCACCGATGTAACGGGCGTTAGGCTTTTTGCTGGAGAGTGGATAGAGCCGATTGAACATGGTAATTTCGTCGGCGTAGTCCTTCTCCAGCGGTTCCAGGATGAACATCCGCGGATAATCGGGATGCGAAGTCAGGATATATACATTGTGCGTATTATTTCTGAAAGCAGCAGAAAAACGATAAGGGCTCATCAGGTAAAGTTCATGCAGATAAGGCAGGACTTCTCCCGTTTCCACCTGCAGCACGATGCCACGCATGGTACCGAGCAGGTCTTCGATGCCACTGGACTTGCGGCGTTCGAAAATCTTCATCCGGTAGTCTTCAAAAAACTCGGAGTTCTTTTTGTCGCCGCCCGGTTGATACTCTAATGTATTGATACTCACTGGAATCATCCCTTTCCTGAAACTGTGATGAGTTTGATTTTCTGGTTTGAATATACCTGAAAGGAACTGCCGTCGCCGCGACTCCCTTAACCGGTTTCGTAGACTGCAGCAGACCTTATGTTACCGCACAAAACCGGATTTGTAATGTTTGGATTGCTTTCTTTTCATTTTTTTCACAGTCAATGGGAGATACGGCATCGACTGTCTTGCAGCGAAAGTGGAATTCCGCCACGCAGATTCGGAATGAAAGCCCCGGCATTTCAAGTTATGCTGAATTCCTGGAAACCGTCTCAATTTTACTGTGAAGAGATTCGCGCCAATGAAACGCACTCAAATTGATGCCCTGCCCGCTTTCTGGAATTTGATCTTACCGATCCTGTCCCTCTCTGTTTTCCTCGGCAGTCAGGGGAGGATCGCCGTAGCGGAACCCGTGCGTTCTCCCAATATTGTGCTGATTATTTCAGACGATCAGACATTTCGTGATTTCGGCTTCATGGGCAACACAGAGATTCAGACGCCTCACATCGATCGGCTGGCAAAACAATCAGCCCGGTATGTGAATGGCTACCTGCCAACGAGTGTCTGCAGCCCCTCGCTGGCCACCCTGCTGACCGGCCTATATCCGCATCAAAGCGGGATCCATTACAACCATCCTCCTCCAGGTAACAGTGCCTTCAATAAAATGACATCGCGCAGGGAATACGAGTCAACCCGCAGCCAGGCGTTTCAACTGATCCAGAACGTCGATACGCTGCCCCGCATTCTGGCGGCGAACGGTTACCGCTGTCTGCAGACAGGCAAGTTCTGGGAAGGTCATTATCGCAACGCCGGATTTACCGAAGGGATGACCATTTTCGAACCGGTACCCGGTCAGTCATTCGGCGGCAATCGCAGACTGGCAAATGGGGAACTGGCGGCGCACGGCAATGGAGACTGGGGATTGAAGATCGGTCGGGAAACGATGCAGCCGATTTATGATTTCGTCAAAGACTGCGAACAGAAGTCAACGCCGTGGCTCGTCTGGTATGCACCTTACCTGCCTCATCAGCCTCACGATTCCCCCCGAAAGTATTTTGACCTGTATCGCAATAATCCGCGAGTCGCGAAAAATGAAATCGCGTATTACGCCAGTTGTTCGCAGTTCGATGAGACCGTGGGAGAACTGGTCCAGTTCGTAGAACAGCAGGCCGATCCGAACAATACTCTGTTTCTGTTTGTCATTGACAATGGCTGGACGCCGGGCGAAAGACCAATGAAGCCACGCGAAAACTTTCATCATACGAAAGAGAGTAAACGCTCTCCCTATGAAGACGGTCTGCGCTCACCCATCCTGATCCGCTGGGACGGGCACACTCAATCTGCCACGCATACGGCGCTGGTCAGCAGTATTGATATCGTGCCGACACTGCTGCATGCAGCCGGTCAGGGAACACAGGCGGCGAAACTGCCCGGCGTCAACCTGCTCCCTTCGGCGCAAGGGGAAGCCGCATTGCCAGAAGATCGCGCCGTCTATGGAGAAGTCTTTCCGGGAGATGCGACGGCATTGAAACAGCCGGGACGGGAAGTCGCGCACCGCTGGATTCGTAAAGGCAACCTGAAGCTGATTACTTCGCATAACCCGAATGCACAAGGGAAAACGTGGAATAATTACACCCGAGGCGATGTGCTGTTCGACCTGGAAGACGATCCGGGCGAGACGAAGAACCTGATCAACGATCCCGCTTCAGCTGAGTCACTGGCAGAACTGCGACGGTTACTGGATGCCTGGTGGAATCCTGCGAAAGCCGATTAGCGGTAGTCTTTATAAAATCCCGTATTTGGCGAAGGCTTCGGTCGCCGACATGCCGTTCTTGATGCTGTCGCGGAACGTGTTTTCTTCGTGCACTTTTTTCCAGGCGGACTGAATCACTTCGGCTTCGACGGCCTGGGGCACGACGGCGATGCCGTCCACATCGGCAAATACCAGATCGCCGGGTGAGAAGTAAACGCCACCAATTTCCACGGGCACATCAACGTCGATAATCCGTTGACGGTCTTTGCTGTCATAGGGAGACGTTCCGACTGCCCAGACGGGAAACTGCATGGATCGCATCTGCCTGACATCGCGAACCGCACCATCGATGACGGCACCCGCACAGCCCCGATGTTTGACGGCGGTGGAAAGCAGTTCGCCCCAGATCCCCGACCGCATCGAACCGCTGGCAGCGGCAATGAAGACTTCATCCGCGTTGATCGAGTCCACGGCTTTCAATTCGAGTTCATAAGGGCTGGGATCGACGTGGTACATGTCCGCCCAGAGACTGGTTTTGCAGCGTCCGACAACGACCGACTCCACCGTCATCGGCAGCAGTTCTTTGCGCGGCGACTGATTGGTGTAGCCCAGCGCATCGAGGGCGTCGCAGATGATGGCTGAGTGCAGATGCTGCCGCATCATGTCGAGCGTGATGGTTTCCGGTTGTGTCTGATTCATGGTTGTCTCATGTCTGAGGTTGAAGTTGTCGGGAAATCTGCCGGGCCGTCCGCACCACGGCTTTAATAAACTGTTGCAACGCTTTCGCATCGGCGCGTGCAGTGGGCACACTCAAACTGATGGCGGCAACGATTTGCGTCCCCTCATAGAGGGGGGCGCCGATGCAGGTGACGCCGACATCGTTCTGATCCTGTTCGACGGAATAACCGTCGGCCTGCGTCTGTTGATGAATTTTTCGAAGCTGCTTGAGATCGATAATTGTTTCTCTCGTACGGGCGACCAGTCGGGTTCGCGCGATTAGCACATCCCAGGCTGCGTCCGTCAGTTGTGAAGTGATCGCCCGACCCAGTGAGGTTGAGTAAAACGGATCGGTGCTGCTGGGCTCGACAATCCGCCTTAACGGATGGGTACTCTCCAGCACACTCAGATAGCGAACCTGGGTGCCCCGCAGAACGCCGAGATTGACGGTTTCCCCCGTCTGCTCATGCAACTCCCTCAGCAGGGGAGCCGCCAGTTCCGTTAAGCGATCTTCCAGCGAACCGGATGCCAGCCGCCTCAGCTTCGGTGTAATCTGATACACGCCTTTCTCAAGGCGACTCACATAGCCCAGTTCGAGCAGTTCCTGCAGGATGCGATGCACGGTCGGTTTGGGAAGCCCGAGTTCGTGTACCATTTCCAGCAATGTCAACGAACCGTCAGCCGTCGCCAGCACCTCAAGTACCAGAAAGGCCTTACCCAGAGAGGTGATTTCTTTGGTAATCAGCATTGAGAATGACATCCGGAAAAACAGAACATAAAGCGAGTCGATCGCTGCTTGCAATCGCAGATACGTTCCAATATACTGAATACATCATTCCATTTTAAGATATAACTGCCTGTTTTCTTATGGAATTCTGGTAGTCTCAAATTTTGCCCGGTTCATAGAGGAGCCTCTCATGCGTGTCGGAATCATTGCGTTGCAACACGAGTCCAATACGTTCATTCAGTCGGCGACGGAACTGCCGGATTTTGAATATGATGTGCTGGCGACCGGGGATGCGATCTATCCTGTTTTTAAAGATTCCGCACATGAGATCGGCGGATTTTTCGCCAGTCTTTCAGAAACGGACATCGAAGCAGTGCCGATTTTTGTGGCTCGTGCTCTGCCCGGAGGAACAATCACCCAGCCAACCGTCGAGTCACTCCTGCAACAGATGCTGGAAGAATTGAAAAACGCGGGTCCCCTGGATGGTCTGCTGGTGGCGCCCCATGGTGCAGGAGTCAGTGAAAATGCGCGTGACCTGGATGGGTACTGGCTGACGCAGGTCCGTGACGTAGTCGGACCGGATCTGCCCATTGTCTGTACGCTGGATGCGCATGCGAATGTGTCGCAGACGATGATCGATGTCTGTAATGCGACGATCGTGTACCGTTCAAATCCCCACATCGATCAGCGCGACCGGGGCATTGAAGCGGCCCGGCTGATGCAACGCATTCTCGATGGTGATGTCAAACCAACGCAGGCCGCCTGTTTTGTTCCCCTCGCAATTAATATTGAGCGGCAGCATACCTCGTCTGAACCCTGTGCCTCACTCTATCAACTGGCAGATGAAATGCTGAAAACGCCGGGCGTACTGAGTAACAGTATTATCCTGGGGTTCCCTTACGCCGACGTGCACGAAATGGGTTCTGGTTTTATTGTCGTGACTGATAACGATCGCGAACTGGCACAACAGTTGGCCGACCAGCTGGGTGAAACGTTGATTCAGCGTCGTGATGAATTTCGGGCACACCTGGTGGGCATTGACGATGCGCTGGATCGGGCGGAACAGTTGGAGGGACCGGTCTGTTTTCTGGATATGGGGGACAATATCGGTGGCGGCTCTCCCGCGGATGGCACAACGATTTTACATGCGATCAAACAGCGAGGCGGCCCCACCAGCTTTGCCTGTCTCTACGACCCCGAGGCGGCACAACAGGCGATCGCCGCGGGTCCGGGAGCTACATTAACTCAACTGGCAATGGGAGGTAAGACCGATGATCAACATGGCGCGCCGCTGGTCTGCGATGTAACCGTGGTGAGTATTCATGACGGCCATTTTAAAGAACCGGCAGTCAGGCACGGGGGTAAAACCGAATTTCAGATGGGACCCACTGCAGTCGTGAAAACCAGTTTTGGCCTGACGATCATGCTCAACAGTCATCGCACGCCGCCGTTCAGCCTGGGGCAGTTGACGTCATGTGGCATTGAACCTGCTGACTACCAGATCCTGATTGCCAAGGGAGTCCAGGCACCGTTGGCCGCTTACAGCCCGGTCTGCCCGAACCTGATTCGCGTAAATACGCCGGGAGTCACATCAGCCGACATGGAACAGTTTCAATATCAGTACCGGCGTCAGCCACTGTTTCCTTTTGAATCGATCGATTAAACTGAATTCCACACCGAGTCTACCTCCGCTAAGAAAGAGACCGTATGCAGATCACGAAAATTGAAACCTCGATCGCCGATTCGATCATGCCCGGTCTGCTGCTGGTCCGCATTCATACGAGTGAAGGGCTCGTCGGCTGCGGTGAAACCTATTACGCGCCGCATGCGGTAGCCGCGATGATCCACGACTGGATGTCGCATTACCTGATAGGGAAAAACCCCCTGGATATCGAAGCGCACTGGCGATTTCTTTACGAACGGTCGACAAACTTTGGTTCGCGGGGAACCGAGCTGCGGGCGATCTCCGCAATTGATCTCGCCTTGTGGGATATTTTCGGGCAGGCAACTTCACAACCGGTCTGGCAACTGCTGGGTGGCTGTGTACAGGAATCGATTCGTACTTACAACAGCTGCGGCGGCCCTTCTTACGGGGGCGCCAATGCAGAAAAGACCACACACACCTGGCCCGGATATGGATCCGTGGGAAATCAGGGTCCGCTGAATGACTACTGGTCCGCCGTCAATGAACCGGTTGAACTGGCACGTTCACTGATCTCGGAAGGTTACCAGGCGCTCAAAGTCTGGACACTGGATTTCGCCGCGCATAAAACCAACGGTCCCCTGCATATCACACAAAAAGATATTACGCGGGCACTGGAACCATTCCAGAAAATCCGGGAGTCACTGGGGAGTAACATCGAACTGATCATCGACGGACACGGGTTCTTTCAACTCGCCCCCGCGATCCGGATTGCCAAACGACTGCAGGAGTATGATATTCTCTGGGCCGAAGATCTGCTGCGGATCGACTGTGTCGACACGCTGAGTGACTTTCGCGATAAAGCAGGTATTCCGGTTGCCGTGAGTGAAATGTTTAACGGCCCCGATGACTATCGCCTGGCCCTGGAGAAACGGGCCGCCGACTTTGTGATGATTGACCCCACCTGGGTGGGAGGTATTTCACAGACGCGGAACATCACCCGTCTGGCGCAGTTTTATAATGTCCCTGTCGTGATGCATGACTGCACGGGGCCCTTAACACTGCTGTCTGGTGTGCATGTCGCCGCCAGTTCGAATAATGTCGCCTGGCAGGAAAGCCTGCGGGCGCATCTGCGGATACTTTATCCTCAGCTGATCGACACCCCGATTGAAGTGGAGCAGGGACGGATTGTCATACCGAAAACTCCGGGTCTGGGAGTTGCCTGGCTGCCCGAACTCTTCACACCGGGCACGAACCAGTATCGTGCGACGGAGCTGACTTAGCAGTTCCCGGGTAGCGTTTTACAATTCGAATGGTCCCTAGCTTTGACACATAACCGGGGCTAACGCCCTTCGGCTAATCAGTCATTCCGATTGGCAACTTGTCTAAAAATTAGCCGCACGGCGTTAGCCGCGGTTTCTCCCATTTGCAGGGATGCATTCTAACCAGGAAACGCTCTCTGGCAATTTCTATTGCCTCTCAATGCAGGCCGATGATTTTGCCGGTATCGTCGATGTCGATCTGCAAAGCGGCCGGCTCTGAAGGGAGACCGGGCATCGTGCGGATTTCACCGCTCAACGCGTAGAGAAACCCGGCTCCCGCCGAGAGTCGCAAGTCACGCACTGGGAAGGTGAAGCCGGTCGGTCGTCCCAGCAGGTGCGGATCGTGGGAAAGTGAGTACTGCGTTTTAGCGATGCAGACGGGCAGGTCTCCGTAGCCTGAGTGTTCGTATTCCTGCATACGTCTGCGGGCCTGCGGTTCGAATTCAACAGAAGCTGCACCATAAATGCGGGTTGCGATCGTTTCGATTTTTTCGGCGATCGGCATTTCCAGGGGATAGAGATACTGAAACTGATTTGGCTGTGCAGCAGCTTCTACGACCGCTGCGGCCAGTGCGAGGGAGCCTTCGCCTCCTTCGCTGAAAGCGCGCGTGATGACGGCCGCTGCGGCGCCCTGTTCGAGCGCGATCTTCTGAATCTCTTTCAGTTCCCGTTCGGAATCATCGGGAAAGGCATTGATGGCGACGACGGTGGGCAGATGATACTGCTGGATGATCTCCAGATGCGCCCGCAGGTTGACGGCGCCGGCGTGGAGGGCATCCAGATTTTCTTCCAACAGTGCCGGGGGCAGCGGTTTTCCCGGATGAACGTCGAATAGCCCGCTCTGTAATTTCAGGGCGCGGGCGGTACAGACCAGCACTTCGGCATCAGGCTGCAGACCGCTGGTACGACATTTGATATCGAAGAACTTTTCTGCACCACAGTCCGCGCCAAAGCCGCTTTCCGTGACGACATAATCGGCCAGTTTCAGAGCGATCTGATCAGCAATGATAGAACTGTTGCCGTGGGCTATGTTGCCGAATGGGCCAGCATGCACGAGAAACGGCGTCGCTTCACAGCTCTGGACCAGATTGGGTCTCAGTGCATCGATGAGCAGGGCCGCCATCGCACCGGTACAGCCCAACTGTTCGACGGTCACCGGCTGTCGTTCGTATGTCATGCCGACAACAATACGTCCCAGCCGCAGGCGGAGGTCACGAGGACCGCTGGCCAGCGCGAGAATCGCCATGACTTCCGAGGCGGCGGTCAGGTCGAAGCCGGTTTCACGGAGCGGGGCCTGCAGCGGTTGATCCAACCCACTGATGATGTGGGCCAGGCCTTTATCGCAGAGATCCAGGGCCCGTTTCCAGGTGATGGTCTTCGGATTGATTTCGGGAATCTTCCGCCGGGCGATGTGGTTATCGATGATGCTGGCCAGCAGATTGGTGGCCGAGGTGACTGCGTGCAGATCGCCGGTGAAATGCAGGTTGATATCGGACTGAGGTTCCAGCGTGCAATTGCCTCCACCGGCCCCGCCTCCCTTAATGCCAAACACCGGCGCCAGCGAAGGTTCGCGGAGTGTGCCGATTGTGGTGTGGCCCAGTTGAGAGAGGGCCATCGCCAGTCCGATGACAGTGACGGTTTTGCCTTCGCCCAGCGGAGTGGGGTTGATCGCGGTCACGCCAATGTATTTCGCCAGGGGGCGATCAGCATATTTGTCGGCGAGACCGTGTACCAGTTTGGCCTTAAGGCGGCCGTACGGTTCGTAGTCACCTGGTCCCAGCCCGATTTCTTTCGCGAGGGAATCGATGTCTCTGAGAATTCGCCCGTCGGGGCTGGAAGGAGTAATGCGATGCATCTGTTGCGCCTGACAGAATAAAGTATGACCCGCTCAGTATATGAGAAAGCAAAATTCTAACTTAGTCCCTGTATCAGAGAAATGCCAGAACCTGTGAATTCTGTGTACCAGTCATTGTGAATTCGGCGAGAAACAATAAAAATGAAGTAAGGACTGCAGGAAAAGAGGGACTCCTTTCCTGCGAATTTCATCAGATCTGAGTACTGGAAACAAAACATGCAGCTGACATCAGTCGTAACGCCTTTTACCGATGACAACCTGAAACTGCTGTCACAAATTGGTGTCACACATGTGACGATCCGTTATCCGGGGCCTGGTCTGGAAAAGCTACAGGCAATCAAAACACGGGTCACTGCCTGCGGTCTGCAGATAGCGGCGATCGAAGGATATCTGCCCATTGAAAACATCAAGCTGGGCAATGAGCGGTTTGACGAAGAGATTGCGGAAATGAAATCGCTGTTGCAGAACATGCAGCAGGCAGGCATCCCTTTTGTCTGTTACAATTTTATGGCGGGAACCGACTGGGTCCGTACAGAACTGAAAGCACCGGAGCGGGGCGGTGCATTCGTGACCGGCTTTGATGTCGAGCAGGCTGAGCAGGCGGTTTCGCTTTCAGAAACCACGCGCGATCAAGCATCGGCCCCGATCACCGCTGAGGAACTCTGGACCAACCTGGAACGCTTTCTACAGGAACTGCTGCCGGTCGCCGCAGCGTGCGGCGTGACGCTGGCGATGCACCCCGATGATCCGCCGCTGGACACATTCTTAGGGAAAGCCCGCATCATGAATTCCGTGGAGAGTTTTGAACGTCTGATGGAACTCTCTTCCAGCCCGGCAAATGGAATCTGTTTCTGCCAGGGAACGTTTGCGGAAATGGGCGTTGATATTCCTGCCACGATCGAGCGACTGGGATCTCATATCCGTTATGTCCATTTCCGGGATATCCGGGGAACGCGCGAACGCTTTGTCGAAACGTTTCACGATAATGGCCCGACCGACATGTTCGACGCCATCAAAGCATATCAGAAAATCGGGTTCACAGGACCGATTCGCCCCGATCATGTGCCCCAACTGGTGGGAGAAGAAGCGGGAGAGCCCGGTTATACGATGTTGGGACGCCTGCATGCCTTCGGTTACCTGCAGGGACTGATCGAGGGGGCTCAGAAATGCTGAGGACTGCTTTGTCACTCGAATCAAGCCGATTCTCCGGAAAACCCTAACCCATAACAGTTTATTGATTTGTCTGAGATTGAAAAAACATGAACTGGCTGGTAGCTGTGCGCGGAATTCCCTGTATAATCGTTATAGCAGGCACAACTTACCCAGTTGATGACGTCTGACAGGGAAGTCGAGATCGCAGGCAGGAGGCACCTCATTGGGGAAGCGTCTGAGCAGAATGAACTGTGCCCGGTTCATCAGTGACTAAACTCGATTTTCCACTCTTTAGGAGTCAGACCCATGCGTATTCGAATGTTGTTTGCCGCGGCGGCTGTTGTCGCCTGTTTCTCTTTGATGTCTTCCGTTTCTGAAGCAGGCGGACGCATCACTTACTACAGTTCACCATTTCCGTATGTAGGACCTGCTCCCGTTTACTCGGTTCCCGCACCCGTCAACACAGCCTACTATGTGCCGGCCATGAACGCTTATTATGCTCCCGCACTGGTACCCGCACCGGTCATGACTCCGGTTTATTATCAGGCGCCAGTCGTGGTGCAGCCGGTGACCACTTACTACGCACCGGCTCCCGCTTACTCTTATTACGCTCCAGGAAAAGTCGTCTATAAGAGCCGCGGTCCCCGGCTTTTAGCGCCCAACTATAAAACGGTTGTGAAGTATAAATAAACGACTGCGATTTAAAGTCAAAATAAAAAGAGCCTGCTGAATCAGATTCAGCAGGCTCTTTTTTGTTGAGACGAAGCAAAGCTTGTCTGTCAGATTCACACCAACTACAGTGTCCAGCCTTCGCGGTATTCGCGTTTGATGTACTGGGCGGCTTCGGGGACGTTAGTGACTTTAAGATTGTCAGCGTCCCATTCCAGTTTCTTCTGACCAACGCGATAGGAAACGTTGCCCAGCAGCACGGTCTCGGTCAGTGGGCCGGCATAATTGAAGTTACTACCGGTGGGTGTGCCGTTGCGGATGGCATCCAGCCATTCGATGTGGTGGCTCTGGGGACGGGTCAGGTAAGGTTCTACCGGTTTGGCTTCTTTACCGGCTTCCATGAAGACTTTGTTCGTGCCATAGTCGGCGAGCAGACGTCCGTCATCCCCTTCGAACAGGACGGCGCTGTTTTTTTCGTAGACTTCTGCGCCTTTGGGTTTCCAGCCGCCGTGATACCAGGTCATGTGCACTGGAGGCAGATCTTCGCGGGCCTCGTATTCGTAATCGACCTTCATCAGGCTCGGGCATTCATTCACACCGCCATGCCCTTTTTCTCCAACAGCGACGACCGTCTTGGGATATTTGAGTTTCAATGCCCAGAAAGGCAGGTCCATATAGTGACAACCGAAGTCACCCAGTTGACCGTTACCGAAATCCCACCAGTAGCGCCAGTTGAAATGGAAGTGGGATTCATTATAAGGACGGAACGGAGCCGGCCCGATCCATTGATCGTAGTTGACGTAAGAAGGGGGATTATTTTCTTTGGAACGTTCGCCTTCAATACGAACACCGCCTCCAACCCAGACGTGCACGCGACGGACGGGACCGATTACACCGGACTGAACCATTTCCACCACCTTGCGGTAGTTGTCGGTCGCGTGAATCTGGTTGCCCATCTGAGTGGCAACACCGGCTTTCGCGGCCAGATCAGTCAGGACGCGTGCTTCGTACACGGAGTGCGTGAGAGGTTTTTCACAGTAAACGGGCAGGCCTTTTCGCAGCGCTGCTGCCGCTGCCGGAGCATGCATGTGATCGGGAGTACTGACCAGTACGCCGTCCAGGTCGTTGCGATCGAGAACTTTGCGATAGTCATCGTACTTGTCGGCTTTGGGGAATTCTTTGGAGGCAATCTCCAGACGCTTCGAATCGATATCGCAGAGCGCGACGAAGTTTTCTGATTTCGTACCGCTGATATTCGCATACGCCCGGGCGGCCACGCCGATTGAAGCCAGGTTCAGTTTTTCGTTGGGACTTTTACTTTTGGAAGCGGCTTCCAGCGGCATTAGAGGCAGGGCCCCCGTGAAGGCAGGCACGGCAGTTCCCGCAATCAGCGCTTTCTTGAGGAACTCGCGGCGGTCGACAGAATTTGACATTAAAAAAATCTCCTTGTGAGAAGTGATCTATTGTGTCACTGGAATGCATATGGCTGACGGTGATTCGTGGTAGAAAATCGCCATCTCTATTGAAGACGCACCTAATATATTAACTTTTTTTAATATATCGCAAGACCGAAGGGAAATCGAGTATGTAATGCGAAAACGGAAAAAATGAGCTAGAGGGAAAGGAACACTGTCCGTCGGGATCAGCGTGAGGAAGAAATTCAGTTGGAGGTTTCTGAAGCGATATCTTCCGAGATGCTGACCGCCTTTTCAACGCCGGTAATGAGTTGATCGAGGCGGAACGGCTTGTAGAGGACGCATTTCAGACCGAGCTGTCGGGCCTTGACGATCGAGTGCGTGGGATCGTACCCAAAACCTGTCATCAGGATCACAGGCAGGTGCTCATGGATCTCCCGGATCTGGGCGAAGCATTCGTACCCGTTCATATCGGGCAGCCGGATATCGGCGATGACCACATCATAATGAAAGCTGCGGACCATCAGGAATGCTTCTTCTCCATCGTGAGCGGTTTCTACCTCACAGCCCAGTCGGCCCAGCAGTTCATGTGCTGCCCGTCTGACAGTGGCATCACTGTCGACGACCAGAATCCGCTTGTTGACCAGTTTGGGATTCACCTGTCTCATCGTGGGCACTTTATGATGATGAGGTGTCTGGGGAGCCATTTCGTCTCCCACCTGTTGAATCAGTTGCTTAATGTGGCGAGTATCTTTAAGGATACGCTGCAATCGCTCGCACACACTTGGCTCGTGACCGATATACCGCTCCAGAATCCAGGCCGTATCGTTGAGGATCTCATCCACCGGATCAACGACCCCACGCATAATCAATTCAGTACTGGCAGAAGCCGTCGTCAGTTTTTCGACAACCAGCAGATCCAGTGTATTTAAGGCAATCGCGACTTCGCGACTGAACAGCTCGAGGAAGTGCAGATCATTTTCGTCAAAGGCACCCGCGTGCGGACTTTCCACATTGAATGTTCCCAGAACTTCATCGTGCAGGTTCAGGGGAACCGTCAGGGAACTGCGGGCATTGGGAGCCCCTGTCATATACAGGGGATCGTGCGCCGTGTCTTCACAGAGGTAGCTTTTTCCCGTCGCAGCTACAAAGCCGGTCACGCCGTTCGCTTCGGGATCTGCATAGAGTGTGCGGTTGGTTGCCACCTGTTCCATGCCGACAGCGAGCAGAACGTCCAGCCGATTCGAGGCTTTATCCAGCAGTCGAATTTCCACGGTTTCAAACTCGAGCAGATCCTGAGTGTAATGCAGAATCTTGGCTTTCAGGAGTTCGATACGATCTTCGGTCGTCATCTCGAAGATTTCTTCGGGTGAGAGGTCACCGAGTTCGAGTCCCGCCTGATAAATGGCATTAAGTTTCTGACGCTGTAATACCTCTTCCGAAATATCACGCACGCTGGCTACCAGGTAAGCCGGTTCCTCTTTGCTGTCAGAAGAAGTCAGGACCGGCATGACTTCGACATCAAAGTAACTCTTATCACCCACCCGCAGTCCGCTCTTGGCAATCTTGCGTGTGGAGAAAGCGGAGTGAAACGGGCTGAAGTCAGGGCCCAGAATTTCGGGAGCACCAAAAGCATCATAGAAGGAATGACCGATCAGTGAGTTTTCCTGTCCGCAAAGCTGGCTCAACTGATGGTTCGACCAGATGATTCGCAGGTCGGCATCCAGAACGACCACGGCATGCGGCAGGAATTCCAGCAGGGTCCCCGATTGAATCAATGCCAGGGGTAGCGTGTCGGAAGTGGCAGGCACGACCAGGGCAGAAATATTTCCCTGATCAAATTCAGCGATGCCTTCCGCCAGATTCTCCGAGGTCACGATCAGGTAGTCTTGATTGGAGAACTGTTCTCGCAGCTCAGAAGTCTGGTCGTCTGAGGGCCCACAGAAGAGAATTTTTTGCGGATTGGTCACTACGAAAACAGCCTTTGTCCACTAAGACATTTGATGCTTCACTTAATGTTGTATCACGAATCGAGACAGTTGTAGTTCCGGCCTAACTGATTTGTAGTAACAACCGGCTTGAAAACAAGATGCCCCAGACTTGTATTACGTAGAATCAGGCACGAATGATAGAATACACGTCCTGATTTTTATGCTTTTCACCAAAATCTTGAACAACATAAACAGTATAACGTTATCGTACCTATGAAATCGGCTATCTGTCATCCAAAATTAAGATCCAACGAGAGGAATCTGGGAATTTCCTCAAATTCTGCCCGATTCCGGATATTTTATCTCAAGTTTTTTCGCCTGTTTTGATGAATGGTCCCCATTCCAGCGAATCGTTTCATCAACCAGCCTCTGCACAGAGAATGACTGCCAATGAGTTTACCCTGGGTCGCTATTCAAAGAAATCCGATCTCCGGAACAGGAAACCGTGCCACTTTGATTATGGATCTGATCCGCCACCTGAAGCAGAAAGGGATCAGGCCGCGACTGTTTTCCAACCGGGAACGCATGCAGAAACTGCTGCGTCACCAGTTTACGGATGCCCCGCCTCTCTGCGTGGTGGCCGCCGGCGGTGATGGGACTGTCCAGGATCTGATCAACCGTTATCCTGACCAGCGAATCGCGATTCTCCCGCTGGGAACCGAAAATCTGATGGCCCGGTACCTGGGAATCCCCCGTTCAGGCGTCTGCGTCGCGGAAATGATCAAGGAGGGTGCGACACGTGAAGTCGACCTGTGTCAGATGCAGCAGAAACGTTTTATCCTGATGGCCAGTGTGGGCTTTGACGCGGCAGTCGTGGCGGATCTGACCGAATTCCGCAAAGGAAATATTTCTCACTTGAGTTATCTGAAGCCCATCTGGCGAACGATTTGCTCCTACCCGTATGAACGGCTGCTGATCTCTACAGATCAGAGTACTGAAGAGTTCACCGCCTATCATGCCATCATCGTCAACATTCCCGCATATGGGCTGAATTTGAAATTTTCCCCTTCAGCAAACGATCAGGATGGACTGCTCGACCTGATTCTGTTTAAGAAAAAAGGGCTGTTCAGCACGCTGAAATACCTGTACCAGATCGTACGTGGCTCGCATTTGAATTCGCCTGATGTACTGCGGATTCAGGCAAATCGCATCCAGATTCGTTCTGCGAAACCGGTGCCCGTTCAGACCGACGGGGATGCTTCCGGTCTGACTCCGCTGGAAATAACGGTTCTCCCCCGGGCAGGGCGATTTATCGTCCCTTGCTGAACCTGGCGAATTCCACCATAATTCCTTCAACATCATTACAAGTCATACTGCTGGAAAGGATTCACAGGTGTCACAAAACCCAGTTTCAATCGGTCAGGTTCAATGCGGAAAAAATCTTCCACTGGTTTTCATTACTGGACCGTGTGTGATTGAAAGTGAAGAACTGGTCCTGACCACTGCCAGACGACTTGCTGAAATTGCCTCGAAAGAAAACCTGTCGCTGATCTTCAAATGCAGCTTCGACAAAGCCAATCGGACCAGTGTTGACAGCTTCCGTGGCCCCGGTCTCGAACGCGGCCTGGAGATCCTGGCGAAAGTGAAACAGGAAACGGGGCTGGAAGTCACGACCGACATCCATGAGCCCTGCCAGGCGGCACCTGCGGCTGAGGTCTGTCGGATTTTGCAGATCCCTGCATTTCTGGCGAGGCAGACCGATTTACTGGAAGCAGCTTCTAAAGCCGCGCTTCAATACGATGGTGTGGTCAACATCAAAAAGCCTCAGTTTGTGGCTCCCGAGGACTGTATTCATGCGGTAAAAAAATGTGAGGCCTTCGGGCTGGACCGCCTGCTGCTGACAGAACGGGGAACGACATTTGGCTACGGTCGGCTGGTCAACGATATGCGCTGCATTCCAATTATGAAGCAGATGGGGCCCCCTGTGATCTTTGATGCCACCCATAGTGTCCAGACACCGGGGGGGAAATCAACGGGAGGAGACCGCGAAATGATTCCGTTCCTGGCCCGGGCTGCCGTGGCCTGTGGCTGCGATGGTATTTTTGCAGAAACGCATCCCGATCCTTCACAGGCGCTCAGTGACGGCCCGAATATGCTTCCGCTGGATCATTTCGCCAGCTTTGCCATCCAGATGCAGAGATTCCGCGATCTGTTCAACGAAATCAGTGGCACATCAGACATTCCATCTGCCTGAAAATTGGTTATAGTATCTGGTACAGCGTGTTCTCCTCTGACGATTCATTGAATTTCCTTCCAGAGGCCTAACCGATCTTTGACAGACACAGGCCCGTCTTCTGAAAAGCGGATCTGTACAGTACCATGAAGCCACAACTGATATGACACTCTCGAATCTGATACGACGCCACTCTGCTCCCCGTCTGGGAATGATTTCTGGTGTTTTCTGCTTTGCCCTGCTGATCTTTATTTCAGGCTGTAAAGAACAGACACCTTCCTCATCGACTGCGAACAAAGAAAAATCCCAGGGAACAGCCGGTAATTCCAGTGCTTCCAGTCAGGGTGATCATGAGTGTGAAAATTACATTGATAACGCGATGAGCATGCTGGAGCCGGAGCGACTGGAAATCAGTTCGTTCGTGGGTCGTGCAGTGGGCCTGTTGAATCAGTGGGCATCACAATGTGGAAATCTTGATGCGGATGCTTCCAGCCTGACGGATTCACAGAAACCATTTTTCAAAAAGTACCTGGGAGAGGCCCAACTGGCGAAAATGGATTTGACCCGATTTACGGAGTCTGATGCAAAATTCATCCGTGACTCACAACTTTTTAACGGTATGATCAACGCCGCAATTGAAGGCAAATCGAATGATGTCGAACGTGTGACGGCTGCCTTCTATTACTGCATGAGTAATATCGCGCTCAATACCAACCAGCAAAATGTGCTCCCGTTGACCCCGTACGAAATCTGTATTCTGGGTGCCGGCTCTGCAGAACAACGCGCCTGGATCTATATCGACATGCTCAGGCAACTCCGACTGGACGCGGTCCTGTTGAAGCCTGCCAAAGAGGCTCCTTATAAATTACTGGTAGGCGTCCTGCTGAACGAAGATATTTACCTGTTTGATCCCGTGCTGGGTCTGCCGATTCCCGCGAAAGATCAACCTGTCGATGCGGTGCTGATTCCCAACCCGGCAACCCTGGCCGAGGTTTTAAAGTCTCCCGCGATTCTGAAAGACTTTTACGGAGAAGAAGCGGCTAACCGCTTTTCAACCGAAGAACTGAAGGCCCCCCAGGTCCTGATTACAGGACGCAGTTGTGAATGGTCGACCCGGATGCGGCATCTGGAAGATTCGCTATCACGCAAACAAACCTTCGTCCTGTACCGTAACCTGGAAGAATTTAAAGGTGATCCCGGTTTCATTTCACATCTGCAGACGATTGGGAAGGGAATTTTGAAAGACGCGGAAATCAAGGTTTCGGAATACCCTGACAAAGAGATCGACGCCAGCGAAGCCGTCACCGGTGATCTGAAGAAACGAATCACTTCACTCAAATCAGCATTCCACGCGCCAGTGCCTTACGATGTGAAATTGAGAAAAGAGACGCCGGAAGGTTTTATCGTCCCCTGGGGTGCCCCCACAAAGAAATTACTGAAAACGCGCACTGCTCAATTGCTGGGAGACCAGACAGAAGCCATTTCGAGTTATGTCACAACCCGACTGGAGGCTGGTTTTCCGTCCGACCTGATTGTTCCTCAGGAAACGCGGTTAATGCATCTGATGGCGGCCCATGAAGCCACCTATTTCCTGGGGGTAGGTCAATATCTGCAGGGAGACTACGCTTCTGCGAGCCAGGCGTTCAATGATTATTTACGACTCTATAACGGTGCGAATCAGGAACGCACGATTGCAGCCGTGTATCTGATGGCATTCAGTGATGCAAAATCGGGGAAATTTTCCAGCGCGATTGTAGCCGTCGGTGAGACGAAACCCCCTGCAGCACTCAAACCGGCATTCCCCTACCTGGAACAGCGGTGGCGCACGATTCGCGACAATGCATCGAAAAAATAAACGCTCATCGCGGCACTCCTCCAACTGAAATCTAAGTCATGCTTGCCTTCCTTCGTCGTCGCTGGTTTTTAGTCTGTATTACAATTGTGATTTCGATCGGTGTCTACGCGGGCCATGAAGGATCCCAGGCAACACTTTCGCAGGTGAAGCAGTTCATCCGTCCTTCCTGGTTGACGGCAATTGTCCTGTTTCTGATGTCGTTGAGTCTGAACTCCGAACACCTGCTGACATCCATAAAAAAACCGGGACCACTGATCCTGTCACTGGCAACGAATGTGGTGTTTTTACCCCTGATTGCCTGGGCATTATTGCCACTGCAACTGTCGGCTGATTTTGGCATCGGCCTGATTATCATGGCCTGTGTGCCCTGCACGCTGTGTGGCGCCTCGGTCTGGACCCGTCGCGGGGGAGGCAATGACGGCGTTTCCCTGATGGTCACCATGATCACTAACGGTGCCTGCTTTCTCACGGTACCGTTCTGGATTCTGTTGATCACGTCACGTGAGGTGGAATTTGATCGTGTCGCCATGATTACCAAACTGTTTTACGCGGCGATGCTGCCTGTCGTCTTCGGACAGATCCTTCGCATGAATTCGCAGATCAAAGCATTTGCAGACCGGATTACCTCCCGGCTGGGAACCGTGGCATTGGTCTTTGTGCTGTTTATGGTACTGCTGGCGGCAGTGCAGACGGGATATGGTATACAGACATCGGAAGTCGGCATCTCGCTGGCAGCGGTTGCCGTCGTGTGGATCAGTTGCATTGTGGTGCATGTCAGCGGATTTGCTGCCAATCTGCTGCTGGGAAAAACGTTTGGTTTTGCGCCGCGCGATCGGATCGCCAGCGCCATCGCCGGCAGTCAGAAGACGTTGCCGATTGCCGTCTTCGTCGCCACCGATGCCTCGATGTTCGGGAACGCAGGAATTCCGTCCGCCGTCTTTCCGCTACTGATGTTTCACACGTCTCAGTTCTTTATCGACACCATCCTGGCCGATCGACATCGCGAAAAATACTTTGAACTCGAACTGTCACCACCCGAGTCAGAATCAGAACCGAGCCTGACCGCCTGCGAACAGTAGCCGATTTTTTCAGTTCTGGTAAATGACGACCAGAAACAGGACTGCTTCGCCGCGACCGATGTTCATGATCGCATGGGGCACATCGACCCTGTAGCTGGCAGAATCTCCCGGGCCCAGTTGGGTGGTATCTTCTCCCGAGTTGACCTGGACTTTTCCTTTCTCAACGGTCAGGAACTCACGGGTGCCTCGAAAGTGCGGTGCACTCTGCAGTTTTCCATTCGCATGCAGTTGAACTTCGTAGAACTCCACATCCTTTTCCAGGTGCAGGGGAGAAAGCGTACGAATGCGGCATTCATCATCCGAGCGATAATGAAACGTCCGATCCTCGGCACGGATGACTTCGATTGCAGAAGTAGAAACCGGGGCTTCGACCAGTTCTCCCAACGCAATGCCGAACGCCTGAGAGATCCGTACGGTCACAGCCAGTGTCGGGTTTGCTTCGCCACGCTCAATCTGACTGAGCATCGAACGGCTCACACCACACGCGGCCGAGAGGGAATCGAGAGACCAGCCCCGCTCTTTGCGCAGTTCCCGTACGCGCTGCGAAAGCTGCCCGCTGATTTCATCAGGAGATAATTCGGAACCTGTTGTCGCAGAAGATTTTTTTCTGGCGGGATTTGCCGACATGAATTCACGATCCAGTATAATGGATTCTTACTCTTGCAAATTGGATAACCGTTATCTATTATAATGGATATTGAGTCGATATAAAGGATTTTCCGGAGTTAAATTTCCCAATTTTCCCGAGCGGTGGGTTCAATCATGAAAGCATTGGTCAAAAAGGAGTCAAAGCCGGGGCTTTGGCTGGAAGATGTTCCTGTTCCCACGATTGGCATTAACGATGTGCTGATCAAAGTCGACCGTACCGGGATCTGTGGTACGGACGTGCATATTTACAAATGGGACGACTGGGCCCAGAAGACGATTCCCGTCCCGATGGTTGTGGGACATGAATTTGTCGGTGAAATTGTGGAGGTCGGTTCGAATGTCGTCGACTACACGCCAGGCGAAATCGTGAGTGGTGAAGGGCACGTAGTCTGTGGACGCTGTCGCAACTGCTTCGCGGGTCGACGGCATCTGTGTGCTCATACGCGGGGCGTCGGCGTGAATCGTCCCGGTGCGTTCGCAGAATACATTTCCCTGCCGATGACAAATATCTGGCATCACGATGATTCAATTAACCGGGATGTCGCTTCCATTTTCGATCCGTTCGGTAACGCCGTACACACTGCTCTCTCTTTTGATGTTCTGGGAGAAGATGTCCTGATCACGGGAGCCGGCCCGATTGGTGTGATGGCAGCCGCCGTTGTGAAACACGCGGGTGCCCGGCATGTCGTTGTGACCGATGTGAACCCGTATCGTCTCGACCTGGCCCGTAAAATGGGCGCGACGCTGGCACTGGATGTGCGCGAGAATACCATTGCCGATGCACAACAGCAATTGGGCATGACAGAAGGCTTTGATGTCGGACTGGAAATGTCAGGGAATCCGCAGGCGTTTCGGGACATGCTGAATAACATGTGCCACGGCGGCAAGATTGCGATGCTGGGTATTCCCGAAAAGGAAATCGCCATCGACTGGAACGTGGTCGTGTTCAACATGCTGACCATTAAGGGGATCTATGGTCGCGAAATGTATGAGACCTGGTATAAAATGACGGTCATGCTGCAAAGCGGACTGGATATCAGCCCCATCATCACGCATCGCTTTCATGCCAGTGAATTTGAAGCGGGATTTGATGTGATGATGTCTGGCCAGTCCGGGAAGGTCATTCTTGACTGGAACAATATTTAACGAACTTCTATCAACTATATGAATACTCAATCTACCAGAACGGAACAGGACTTGTCTCATGTATGGATCAATCAAACAGGAACTGGAACAGACACTCTCGTCGATCCGCGAGGAAGGGCTTTATAAGTCAGAGCGGATCATCACGACACCCCAGGATGCCCATATCCGTGTCGCCGAGGGTGAGCCGGTTCTGAATATGTGTGCCAATAACTATCTGGGTCTGGCCGAACACCCGGCTGTGATCGCCGCCGCCCATGCCGGTCTGGACGAGTGGGGCTATGGTCTTTCCTCCGTCCGTTTCATCTGTGGCACACAGTCGATTCATAAACAACTGGAACAGAAACTGAGCCGGTTTCTGGAGACAGAGGATACGATTCTCTACACATCCTGTTTCGATGCCAACGGCGGACTGTTCGAAACACTGCTCACCGCCGAGGATGCGATTATCTCGGACGAACTGAACCATGCGAGCATCATTGATGGCGTGCGACTGTGTAAAGCACAGCGTTTTCGTTACAAAAACAACAACATGCAGGACCTGGATGAACAACTGAAAGCCGCATCGTCAGCCCGCTATCGGATGATTGCTACAGACGGGGTGTTCTCAATGGACGGCTACATCGCCAATTTACCGGCCATCTGTGATCTTGCGGAAAAATACGATGCACTGGTAATGGTGGATGACTCCCATTCCGTCGGTTTCATGGGACAGCATGGTAAAGGAACCCATGAATTTCATGATGTGATGGACCGGATAGACATCATCACGGGCACACTGGGCAAAGCCCTCGGTGGTGCCAGTGGCGGTTATACCAGCGGACGCAAAGAGATCATTGAACTGTTAAGACAGCGTTCACGGCCTTACCTGTTTTCGAACTCGGTCGCGCCGGCGATTGTGACTGCCTCGATTGCGGCGATTGATCTGTTGACCGCTTCCACGGAACTGCGTGATAAACTGGAAACCAATACGAAACACTTCCGTGCAGGGATCTCCCAAGTCGGTTTTGATGTCCTGCCCGGCGAGCACCCCATCGTACCGATCATGCTGGGTGATGCGGCTCTCGCAGCTCGCGTGGCCGATGCGCTGCTGCAGAAAGGCATCTATGTGATCGGGTTCTCATTCCCGGTTGTTCCCAAAGGGAAAGCCCGGATTCGGACCCAGATCTCAGCCGCCCATTCGATTGAAGACCTGGACTTTGCGATTGAGAAATTCAGAGAAGTCAAAGCGGAACTGGGAATTTAATTCCGTCAGTTCGACTCTGTTTTGACAGCAGATCGCTCGGGAGCAAAACCCATGACCGCATATTCATAGCGGGTCCGGCCGCTGCTGTCGGTTCGCATGCGCTCGGCAACCAGGGGCAGCCCCTGGGTCGCGGCAAAACGCACCGCAGCGCGGGCATCGCCGTATGAGAAGAGGATGATCACCAGGCTCTTGGGCTGGGGCACCGTTTTGTAGACAGCGTAAAAGCGGTCGACAAATTCCTGGGGAGAATCCGCCCGAAATTCGGTGGACTGATCGCCGATCTTCAGGCGAAAAACACCGTTCTCTGTCAGATAGAGCTCCCAGATATCACTGCGTTTGGTCAATTCATCGTACGTCAGGAAATGCTTGACCACGTCGATGGCTTTGCCGCCCGCCAGTTCCTGCAGTTGTTTTTTGATGCGCTCGATTTCCGCTTTCGACTGTTCGGAATCGGGATCTGGTTTGGCCTTTAAGAGGGGGTCCAGCAGTGCATCGGGCAGTTGAAACAGTTGCTGCACCATTTCGCCGACGAGATCACGTTGCTCCCGCGTCTGCTCCAGTTGTTCGTTGAGTTCCCGGCTCTGCTTCTCTGCCAGTTGTTGACTGACACGCGCCTGGTCCTGCATCTTAATAGCGTTCTGTTCCGCCTGCACCGCATCGATGACGGCCTGCTGTTTTGATCGTTTCAATTCGGCGATTTCATTCTGTGCGATTCGTTGTTCTTCTCTGAGCGCTTTCGCGGCCTGTTCGGCCTGCGTCACCTGCTGCTGAGAACGCTGCTCAATGCGCGCCGTCGTTTCCTGGGTGTCCATGAACTGCGCAAAGATCACGATCAGGAGCAGGTCCAGCAGAGGAGTCAGTTGAAATGTCAGGCGGCGACGGCTGATCATGCGGGTGTCTCGCCTCCCCCGGCCAGCACGAGTTCCCGCTTGGCACGGACGACGGTATCGCGGACATGCTGGCGGTTTTCCACCAGTCCCAGGAAGGACATCTCCAGAACGCTGTTCACAAACATCAGCAGGATGGCGGCAGCCAGGCCGGCAAACGTCGACCAGATGGCATCGCCGAAATGACTGACTATCGAACTGATGGCGTTGGTCGTTTCAGTTCCCGCGTTGGCCTGCAGCGCGGCTCCCATCGCAAGAATCGTGCCCAGCACGCCTGCCAGGGGATAGGCTTCGATCATGGTGCGGCAGATGTTGTAGCAGGTCTCAAAAAAATGCGAGTCGAGGTAGCGGCGTTTTTCATCCAGGATGTGCACCCGTTCGGAAAGCGCTTTGCGGTCGGCGGGATTGGCTTGCGGATCAAGTGTTTCATTCACGTCAGCCAGGAACGCTTCGATCTGATCGGACAGGTGACCCGTCGAATCGAGCAGACTGCGGTGCTTCAGACCACGGGTAAAATCGTCCAGCGAAGAAGCGATGCCCCGCAGGTCGCGTCGGGACCAGACCCAGAGCACAAAGAAAAAAAACAGGTGGGCTCCACAGGCCAGGGTAATGACCATGGTGGAGAGCCCGGAGAGCTGGCTTAAATACTGCGACATCAATTCCACCCGTTATAGTAAGTGTTTCTGCTTTCCACTGTTTCAGGGAACGTATCTGCTTCCGCATGATTGAAACGGTTTCTTTTATAGAATCGATCATCAATGCCTCTGCACCTTGAAGATTCCTGAAGATATTGTCTCGCACTGCTGCAGTTCTTCCAGTCACAACGAATATAACGAAAAAGGATGCAGTCCTCACGCGGAAGACTGCATCCCTTTTTAGTTTAACGCTGATTCATTCTCAAATCAGGCACCATATTTTTCCAGTCGACCGGCGTGCGCCATGGCCAGCCACATCAGATATTTGGCTTCAAACTGGCCCAGTCCGCCTTGAATGCACTCCGATTCACCGAAGCTCTGGCAGCCATCAAAGCGGGCATTTTCCGCGGACAGCAGCACGGGCACGGGATGCCAGCTGTGCGACTTCATTTTGGCAGGCGTACTGTGATCGCCGGTGACGATGAGTACGTCCGGGTTAAGTGCCGTGATACGGGGAATGCAGGTATCGACATCTTCCGTCCGGGCGACTTTCGCATCGAAGTTTCCATCTTCCCCTGTGGAGTCGGTGTATTTGTAATGCACGAAGAAGAAATCATAGTCATCCCAGATTTTTTCCAGGCAGTCCATCTGTGACTCCAGTGTCTGACCGGCGTCTTTGACGTCCATACTGACCAGTCGGGCCAGTCCCCGGTACATTGGATAGACGGCAACCGCAGCAGCACGGGTGCCATAGACTTCTTCGAAGGTCGGGATCTCGGGCATCTTGGCAATGCCCCGCATGGTAAGCAGATTTGCGGGATGATCATCTTTGAGAATCTCGCCGGCCTGCTTGAGGAACTCTTTACAGAGGACAGCGGTTTTCGCAGAAGCTTCGTTCTGCCCGACTGGTTCCAGCGGAGGAACGCCGGTTTTCTGAGGGTCGGTATCGTTGATGTCACCGCCCAGCCCTTTGGCCCGCAGGACGATCACCAGGCGATATTCTTTGACGTGTCGTACAAATACTTCGACACCGGGAATTTCGATTTTGTCGAGTTTTTTGCAGAGTTCAGCGCCGACTTCGCTGGGAATGCGCCCGGCGCGACGGTCAGTAATCTTGCCGTCATCGTCGAGCGTACAGAAGTTACCACGAATGGCGACGTCATCGGGACCGAGTTCGAAATCGATGCCCAATGCTTCGAGTACTCCTCGACCGATGTTGAATTCGAGGGGATCATAACCGAACAGACCCAAGTGACCGGGCCCGCTGCCGGGAGTGATGCCGGGAATCACGGGAATGCTGCGTCCCAGTGTCCCTTTTTTCGCGAGGGCATCCAGGTTGGGAGTGTTCGCGGTTTCCAGTTCGGTTTTTCCGCCCGGCTCCAGGGGCAGCCCCCCCAGTCCATCCGAGACGAGGAGTACGATTTTGGAATCATTCTTCTTTTGCAGTTTTTTCATTAACGCGTGCAGGTCTGCCATCGAAATCTCAATACCTTATGATTGAACGTTTATAAATTCAGTGGTTCACAAAGAGGAACCAGTACTGTCAGCGGGAGGCTAGATCGCATCTCAATTAACCATAGCGCCTGTCGATCTAATCTACTCGGTCCAAATTGACCTGGAGACGCTGCAGTAAAACTGGACACAGTCTATACAATACAGAATTCTACGCCCGTTGTTAAGCAGAACGCAGTGACAATCAGGGATCGGGCGTCAATTGAGGCGTGTTCTGCCTTAAACCCGCGGCATCGACCCATTTCTGAAAGAAGCTCAGGCTTTCGGTCGCCATCAGTTCCGCATTATAGAACTCACGAACACGTTCATAACCCTGCCGGGCCAGTTGGAGACGGTATTCCTGATCCTGGTACAGTCGTTCCCAGGCATCCGCGAGCGCCTGCGGATCTCCGGGGGGAACCAGCAGTCCGCCGGCGGTCTGTTCGATCAGTTCCGGGAACGCGCCATGGGCGGGCTGCACGACGGGCACACCGTTCGCTAATGCTTCCAGAACAAACAGTCCCTTGGGTTCATGATAGTCGGTCGGCACAGAGAGTACTGACAGACTCTTATAGAAGGCAATTTTTTCTTCGCGCGTCGCGGGACTGCCCCAGTATTTGTATGACTCATTGAGGGCGTTTAGATTTTTAGTGGTCTCTTGAAAGTATTCTTCGCTCTCCTTACCCAGGAAACCGCCAACACACAGGCGGCTGTCAGGATGTGCTTTGTGAAAAATCTCAAATGCCTGGACGACATTATGGAGCCCCTTTTCTTTACAGATCCGGGCGAAAAAGCCGATGGTAAAGGGCTCACCGCTGCGATCGTCGGGGGTGCCATCGTGGCCTTCGAGATTGATTCCCAGCAGCACTTTATGAAAGTGTTCGACAGGCATATCCAAATAGCCGGACATGAATTCGCGATAGTAGTCGCTGTGAACCAGCACGCCATCGACCTGCTGCACGTTGTTGCGAATCAGTTCCAGCGAACGGCTGCGATAAGGCTCGCCCAGTTCTTCCAGGAAGACGTCATCCCCCTGCAGAATACAGAACAGGGGACCTTGATAATGTTCCTTGATTTTTTTGATGGTACCGGAGAGTAATGCATTACTCAGGCAGATCACGTCGGGCTTGAGCTGGGTTCCCAGGAACTGCGCCAGTTCTTCAATCTCCCTGCCTTCGGCTCCCTGATCTCCTTCCAGCAGCGTAACGGTCAGCGCTCCCAGTTCGTGAGCATCATTACTGACACCAAACTTTGTGGCCAGATTGATAATCCAGGGCGCATTGAGCCAGTGTTTCATGAAACCGGGCAGTTTACGCCAGAGCTTCGAGCGATAATTCAGATAGACATTGATTCCTCCCAGGAAAACGGGAGAGCCTGTCATATTTTCTTCGTCCACACGAATCGGGGTATATGTGGGGACCAGCGTAGCTTCCGCGCCCTGCAGCATCATGGCCCGGGTCCAGGTGTTGTCGTGCATACAGGCACCACAGAACATCCCGGCGCCTCCCGAGGTGATGATGGCCACATGTAATTTTTGGGATGATGGTTCTGACATAAACTCTCTGCCTGGCGGTGAGCGTAAGATCGCTTCAGGTTTGATCCAGATGGAGTGGTGCAATCTGTTGCACAAATCGTTTTAACAGAGCGGCGGCTTCAGGTGTATCATGAATGGAATGTCGAAAGTCATCCAGCGACAGGCCCGCGATTTTTTCGACATACTTGGGATACGTCTGCAATCGCCCGAGAAACGACTTACGATTGAGTTCCGGATGAAACTGCGTGCAGTAAATGGGACGATCCAGAAATCGGTAAGCCTGGTTCTGCACCCGTTCTGTCGAGGCCAGCAGTTCAGTCCCCGGAGGCAGTTCAATCACTGTATCTTCGTGTCCCATCAGACCTTGAAGAACAGGTCCTGAAGGACCAAACACCGGATCGGCTGTACCGGCGGCCGTCAGCCTGACATGATGTACGCCAAGTTCTGCTTTTTCAAGATCGTGAACCACTCGCCCTCCCAGCGCCCGGGCAACTGCCTGGAATCCCCAGCAGGATGCAAATGTCGGCTTGCGGGAATCGTGAACCAGTCGCAGACTGTCCAGAGCCACTTCCAGCCAGTCCCCTTCACCGGCAGCAGAGTAGTCTCCACTGCCTCCAATCAGTACGACATCAGTCTCTATCAGATCATGTTCCTGCAGCGGTCCCCCCAGCAGATCGAATACCTCAATCTGGCTGATGTCTGATTCCAGAATCTCCGCAAAACAGGCAACTTCCTGCTTTAACATTGGATCGTCGGCGTTACGCACCTGCAGCAATAAATAACGTAGTGGTTCTAACATCAAAGTCCGATCAATTATGATTCGATGAACCCGAAACCCCTGGTGCTCATAACGCCAGTAACAGCAGAGATCCAAATTCATGTTCGTATTGTAGTGCGATTCTCGCGAGATCAGGCCTGAAATTCAAAAAATTCCCGAGTATGCATCGAGTTCCACAAACCAGATCCGGCATCAATTACAGTTGATTTATATTACATTTTCCCAGGAGAAATTCCTATCAAGGCAGTCAGTTTTCACCGAGGGTGACAGTCTGTCGGTGACATACCGATGCGGTTGTGCAGACAACCGGACAATAATCAGAAAATTTCCCAAAGATTTCATTTAGTATTTATATTTGACTTGACAATTTTGATCCATCAAAAGATAGTAGACCCATCAACAAAATTTGTTTTTATCTCATGCGTTATCTCCTGAGAGGATTATCTGTTTCCTTTTTTTAACCTCTTCAATGCATGATTATTCACGCCAGTCAACTCGTCTTGACTGGCGTTTTTTTGTATCTGCTGTGTTTCTTTCGGGTATAATGACAGGTAACGGGTCTGGACCAATGCCTCTCACTCGAAGGAACAAGTCATGCAAAAGTTACCCTTACTCAAATCGCTGATGTTCCTGGGCCTGATCTCATGCACGTTGCCCGCTTCAGCAGAGCCGGACGCAGATGCAAAGCCACAGGAATTGAAATCGATTTCCCTGGGTCAGATCACCCCACTGTATCGCAGCAAGCTGGTCTACCTCGCAGGCCAGCCAACCAAAGAAGATTTTCGGCTGATTCAGAAGGATGGCGTCAAAACGGTCGTCAATTTGCGTACCGAAAAAGAACTGGACTGGGATGAAGGGGGGTTTGTCCGGATGCTGGAACTGGATTATGTGGCGATCCCGTTTCTGACACCCGACACCTTAACCCCGGCGGTCTTTGATCAGTGTCGCAACGTCCTGAACGATCAGGCCCGACACCCGCTGATTCTGCATTCTGCTTCCGCCAACAGAGTAGGAGCCATCTGGCTCGTGCATCGCGTGCTGGACGACGACCTCGACTATGATGCGGCGTTAAAAGAAGCCCAACAGGTGGGCCTGAAAACAACCGGTTATATCGAAAAAGCAAAAGCGTATATCACCGAACAGAAGAAGTAGCCATTCTGTTGTCAGGTACGCGATACTGCTTTTTTGAGGATGTCGACTCCTTCGTCAACCGTGCGAAAATGGAATTCCTCTTCTCGCTCAGACTGGATGGAAGTGAAAAGAGAAAACACGAGATCTGATGCCTCAATATTCGTATAGACTTCAGCCAGATGAACCTGTTTATGAAACAGATCGACTTTCAGGTACCCCGGTTCGAATGGGTCCAGTTGAGCGGACATGTCTGAACTGATTTTGAGAGCCGCTTGTGCAAATTCCCTTAATGCCTGCAATTCCTGCGAGATCTCTGGTTCAAAATCCTGATGCCACTCTGGGGGGATTTGCCAGGTCTCAGGATTGGCATTTTTCATAGGAAGCTCAGTTTCAAGTATGATTGTCTTAAAATAGCAGGACTTCACAACTGGTGCGGGATGAAGTAATGGTTAACGCCTGACGCGGCAGTGATTTAATCAACGGTAATCCGGATGCGTCCCTGCTGCAATGCGTTGATTCCAGCCAAAGCCGGGTTAAGAATTCGAGCCACTGGTGGGGAAACTGCTCGGACAGACGTTTACAGAGATGATCAATTTGAGACTGCGATTGAAAATCAGAATGCAATTCATGGCTCTGCCTGATCCGCTTCTTCAATGCCAAGTCAAGATAAAACGAGACGAAATGGATCGTGATCAGAATCCAGGCGGGCCAGTCTGCTGAATCACCATATGTTTGTTCTAACTGCTGCAGACAGGAAATTAATTCCGCTCTCCAGTCTTTCAATCCATCGGGATTATTTGAAACATGCAGTGGACAGTCATCACCCAATGCCAGACCTAACAGTCTTTTCTGCTCCCCCGTCAAAGTTTCGCATTCGATAAAACAACGGTGCTCAAGAAGCGTGTTCCAGAACAGAATTTCTGTCGTGCGACTGATCTCCCCCAGTTCCTGCTGAGTTTGCAGTGAGCGACAATTTCCCGCAGCGATCCAGACCTCATAACGGAGTGGAAGATAGCAGGAAGCAAAATGTAGTGATAAAAACAGACGCTTCGGCCAGGTATTGCTCACGAAAAGACAACTCTCAGCAGCAGTCAGAAGTTGAAAGTAGCGTTCCGACCATCCAGCAGGAAGTTGCCCCTTTTCCATCAGTGAAGTGACGGGCTCGCGTGTTCCCCAAACCAGTGTTTCCAGAGAATCATTGAGCTGAACCAGCTTTTTTAAAACCATCCACACTCCGATTTCTGTTTGTGTTGTGACTACTGAATTTCAATGTGGCCTGACCTAAAACGGAATGAAGGCTCCTGGAAGTCCAGATCATAGATTCGATACCAGACATTCTCCCATTGCTGTGAGCGAACATTTTCCAGAATCAAATGTGAAAACTGCAACAGACGCAATCCCATTTCAGGAAGCTTGCATTCAGTTACCTTTTTCAGTCGGATTACAGCCGAACATTCAGGCTGTGACGTACAGGAGACAGTCAATTTTACTGTGGGAGAACGACGGTCGTGCCAGTCGATCGCAACGTCAGAGACATCTGAAAAATCATACCAGGGGAAATTTTCAATCAATTCGTCATTGATCAGAAATGTTGTTCCCGGTTTCAGTTGAAAACTCATCAGAATCCCCCTCCCGCTTCCCATTTACGTAATGTTCGTGCTCCTGGCTTGCGCTGGTGAAGCGTCCAATAAACCGGGGGCTGCGATGATACTCTTTCCGGGGTAGGAAATACTGCTGATCGATGGCCCAGTCGTAAACGCCGGTATCTAAGGGGTAACGGGTTAAAATTCCCGTCAATTGATGCCGGGTTATCCAGATTTCTGCTTTCGCTCTGGATGAAAACAGACCACCGCTAAATTGTGCGGCTTCGCCATGAAATACCCAGATCGAGTCAGGATTATGAATTGGCGGCATAAGTAAAATCTTTAAACTGGCCCCTGCATACTTTCTCCATTCGACTTTCCAAATTCTTCGATGACTGCAATATAGAATTGACATGCATCGAATGAAAATGTTCGCGATGAGCCAGAGTTGATGTTATCAATTTTCACAAAAAATAACAGCAATCAATTTCAACCGACTGCAACTGATCAGGCCTTGAGCGGAGCGGTGGGCAATCTTTTCTGCGTCTTCCGCTCAGCTTTTTTCCAGAGATAAACATCCAGGGGAGGCAGGTTCCATAATACCAGTTCTCGACTCTGGGGGGCACCGAAACAGTCTGCGGCGAGTTCACAGACATTGTTGCGAAACTGGTACGTGACGAATGCGCCACCCGGGGCCAGTACCTGATAAATGGTCTGAATCAGCTGACGACCTTCTTCGGGAGTCATCACCGAAAAGGGAACACCGGAGACAATCACCTCGGGGGCGGGAAACTTCTTCTGCTGCAAAATTGATTTGAGCGCCAGGGCAGAGTTTTCCACAACCGTCACACGGGGATCTGCAAACTCCTGCAGGCGTGCCACAAACTCTGAAACCACTTCCACGCACAGAAGTTGAGAGTCTGCCGGCATTGCCTCCAGCAGGGCTCTTGTGGTTTCCCCTGTCCCCGGGCCAAGTTCCACCACGCAGCGGGCGGTCTGCAGGCAGGCCAGGGAACTCAGTTTTCGCTGCAGGTAAACTGAACTTGGAACGAATGAAGCAACCTGCAACGGGTTCTCAAAGAACCCCCGGAGAAAACAGGGAATCACCGACGGTCGCGATGCCGACTCCTGTGATGAAAGTTGAGTACTGCTCATCTCTTGAATCCTGGTTAGTTGGAATGAAAAAGTTTAGATTGCATCAGAGTTCAAATTTAATTGAACCAGTACTCATCTTCCAGTCCTGAAAATTGATTTTTGGTTTGACCCTTTTAAGGGCTGCTACTGCTTATCACGCAGAGCATCGATCAGTTCAGCCTTCTTCATTTTGCTGCGACCTTGAATGTTGTTCTCTGCTGCCAGATTCTGCAGCTCGTCGACCGTCCGGTCTTCCAGCCTCGAATGGGGATTTCCCGTACCCTGCGTCGTTTGATTGGGTGTCTTACCGGCCTGCCGTCTCTGTTTATTGACGGTCCGGGCAGCAATCTCTTCGGCTTTGTCTTCCGAACGGCCTCGGTCAAGCGCACTCTCTTTAATGTGCTGATACTGTCTCTCATCTTTCTCATTCCATGCTGTAGGCATAACCCTTACACCTGTTCAGGCGGGTTGCAATGTTTGAAGCTGTAATATTGAAGCACCAAGATAATTTCGCACATTTTGTGCCAAAACAGCGGTTCATTAAATAAGAAAGCAGGGGATTCCCCCTGGCATTGCAAAACAGGGGTCGAACCGGACGAGCATCTCCGATGCAGAAGCAATCAACGGATTTGGCAGGGAATGTCGTCACTGCTTGGTCGTAAACCACTCTGGTGGACGAGGAACCAGTTATTCCTGCTTTTGATTTCTGAGAAAGAGCCACTCACCGAGAAATATCAGTAGCAGCCCCGGGAGAGCAATCATAATTACCAGGGGGTCAGACTGAGCTTTTACGATGATAAAAGCAATCAGCACGATGACATCCAGCAGCATGGCAGTAATCAGGATTGTTGCACTGGCACTGACTTCCTTGCGGAGATATCGAAAGACGCCCCAGTGTATGGCAATATCCATAATGATATAAAAAATGGCTCCCAGCGAAGCAATGCGGCTCAAGTCAAAGAGGATGGTAAAAATCATCGCCAGTACGACAGTATAAACCAGCGTATGCTTCTGAATGTCTCCCGGCATCCCGAAATGAGAATGGGGCACCAGCTTCATATCCGTAAGCATGGCAAGCATGCGTGAAACCGCAAATACGCTGGCGATCACTCCCGATACGGTCGCCACAATTGCAAACACGACAGTAAACCAGAGTCCATACTCTCCAAAGGCTGGCTGGGCAGCACGTGCCAGCGAATAATCTCTGGCTTTGACAATCTCATCGATCGAAAGTGTTCCCCTGATTGCGAGAGTCACCAGCATATATAAGCCGAGGCAGAGGCAAATCGAAATCGTAATAGCCCGACCTACATTTTTGTGAGGATCTTTAATCTCACTACCACTGTTTGTGATCGTGGTGAATCCTTTGAAGGCCAGGATGGCAAGCGCAACGCCACCCAGAAAGCCTCCAGGCCCCGATTGAGCAGATGCGGGCGAGCTGTTTTCGAAGGAGAACCCGGCTGCCCAAATTCCGCCGACAGCGAACATAGCAATGCCGGCAATTTTGATAAATGCAGTAATATAAGAAATGGATTCAATGTACTGATTGCTGAGGATATTAATCAGGAATGCAAAGCCCAGTAAACCAACCCCCAGTACCACGATCAGCCACTCGCTGTTTTCAACCTGAAACAACTGCAGGGTGTAAGTTCCAAAAGTGCGGGCGACCAGGCTCTCATTGATGATCATGGAGAAATACATCAACAGGGCGCAGGCCCCTGTCATGGTGGACTTACCATAAGCCTGTTTGAGAAACATGGCGATGCCACCTGCCGAGGGATAAGCGTTTGCCAGCTTCACATAAGAATACGCACTGAAGCCTGCGATGATTCCCGCCGCCAGGAAGGCAAGTGGAAACCAGGACTGTACCAGTTCAGCCACCTGTCCTGTGAGAGCAAAGATACCGGCGCCAATCATGACGCCTATTCCCATAGCGACAGCGCCGGTTAATGTGAGACTGTTTTTCTGGTAATCGGGTGAAGACTCGCTCGCATGTTCCATTCTACCATGTGTGCTTTACTGACAGTTTCAATTCGATTTTTTTGTGACAGGTAACTCCGCTGCCTGCCAGGCAGACATGCCTCCGATGATATTGGTGACATCTTCCACACCTTCCCTTTTCAGAAAGGAGGAAGCGATCGAGGCGCGGTATCCCGAACCACAGATGACAGCCACTGGTTTATCCGACTTCAGTTCACCAACCCTCTCCTGCAAAGTACCTCCATGAATATGTAAGGCTCCCTCGATATGTCCTTGATTCCATTCCTGATCGGTACGAACATCCAGCACGGTTAACTGGTCCTGTTGCGAAAGCTTTTCCTGCAGTTGATGGACGGACATTGTTTTCAGTTTTCCCAAGGGATAGCCGGCGGTTTCCCAGGAATTAATGCCGCCTTCCAGATATCCCTGCAGATCATCGAAGCCGACCCGCAACAGGTGCCATACGACCTCTTTGACCTGCACCTCGTCATCCACGATGAGCAGGATGGGGCGATCATAGGGTAAGACCCAGCCTGCCCAGACCGGAAGATTGGAGCCGAACGGGATATTGATCGATTCGGGAATATGAGCTGCGGCAAAAGCTTCTTTGGAACGCACATCCAGAATCAGACAGTCTTCACAGACGCGTTGATGAACCTGATCTGCCTGCCAGCGATCCAGCCCCGGTAATTCCGGGCCGATGATGGTAGGTCCTTCTTTATTCACCTGTTTCATCCGTTTAAAATAGGGAGGCGAAAGCGGCATGTCTTCCAGCAACTGGTCGATCCATTCTTCCACAGGAGCCTGTTTGAAAGCCTCGCTAAAATGCCGCTCGTATCCCAGCGTGGATGATCGGCGGGAACCGATGGCTTTTCCACACAGGGAACCAGCGCCATGAGCGGGATAGATTTCCGTATAATCGGGGACTCCCTCCAGTTGATTGAAGACACTGTCATAAAGCTGACGGGCGAGTTTCTGTTTTTCCTCTTCTCCCAGCAGGTCGGGACGCCCGACATCGCCCACAAACAGAAAATCGCCGGTGAACATGCACCAGGGTGACGTTTCACTGCGTGATTGATCAAACAGCAACACTGCCAGATGCTCGGGCGTATGTCCGGGAACATGCCGGAACTCCAGCTTCAAGTCCCCCATTTGAATCGAATCAGATTCTTTTACCTGCCGATCCGCGAAAGACTGATTCCAGTCTGCACCACCATAAGACGAACAATAGATCAGAGGCTGATCATCCAGACGCGATTTTAATTCGCGCGACCCACAAACAAAATCAGCATGGATATGCGTCTCAATGATATGCCTGATATGCAAATCGTGTTCTCGGGCATAATCAATGAAAACGTCTACATCGCGCGTGGGATCAATGACGACTGCTTCACCGGTTTTTTCATCTCCAATCAGATAGGAAACGATAGCGAGCCCTGGAACAAATCGTTCGTAAAACTTCATGACAGATAAACCTTCTATTGCTTCAGTCTAAATTCAGTCGGAGTGAGTATCGACGTATTTTTTCACGAACTCAATCAACTCGGGCTTATCGCATTCGAACCCCATCTCTTCAGCCTTCTGCAGAGTCTGCTCACCACTCATGCCCTGTTTCACGGCCAGATCCATCATCACCATGGCTCCTGCCCGTTTACCACTTTTACAATGGGCAAAGATGGGTTTGGGAAGAACGTCATACTGTTCCCGAAACTGATCGACGAGTGATTCATCCAGGGAATTCATTGAGACGGGGATATGCAGATACTCCATATCTGCTCCCTTCACGATTTGTTCCTCGGCCTGGGGGTTAATCGGCTGGTCTTTTTCGTGAGGTGCACGAAAATTAACGACGGTCTTAAAGCCATTCTTTCCGAATTCGTAAATCTCTTCCTGATTAGGTTGTGGACCGACGGTTACTTCTTCAATAATTTTCATTGTGCCTTCCATCTTTGATTCTCCCTGTTAATGATCAAAAAGTTCGTACCATGACAGGTCACATAGAATTGCAAAACGCATGCCAGCGATTCATTCAGTGACAAACCATTTCAATTACAGGGAAATTGAAACGAGGAGAACGAAACAGTGAGAGTGATTGATATTCAGATTGACTGATGAACTACCAGAATGGTCGTCGGACTACCGCCTGAGCTGGTTTTCTGAAACACATTGCGTGATATTTGCGGTTTCAATACGCCTAACCTGATGTGTGGTCATTCTCGCTCGGCTATCTGCAGAGTATAGTATGACTTACGGTACTGACCTTTGGTCTTTTTCAGGGAGTTCGCTCATGCGTTACAAGTTGTTACTCATTGTCTTTTTCGGAACATTCCCGCTATCCACGCAACTGGCGAGCGCAGCACCACTGGCGGAGGAGTACCTGAAAAAAGGTCAGTTGACGGCAGGCGCGACAGCACTGCAGGCTCATTTAAAGAAGTCTCCCGCGGATGACGAGGCACGGTTCGGGCTGGGAGTGATTCAGTTCTTTCAGTCGTTTGAACACCTGGGAGGAACGCTGTATGACAATGGCTTACGCACGGAAGACGCCTTTCGCGGCCTGCCTGCACCGATTCGTGCAATGCTGGCTCAGAATCCCAATCCGAAATCCATCTCCTATACCGACATGCGTCAGATGCTGCAAACGTGGGTCAATGATCTGAAAGCTGCTGAAAAAACACTGTCTGCTGTCAAAGACTCAAACGTCAAACTGCCGCTGCATGTGGGATTGATCAAAGTCGACTTGCTGGGAAACGGTACACCCGTTGATGCAAAATTTCTGCTGAGTCAAACCGGCGGCCCTCAACAGCAGCAGGCTGCAGAAAACCTCGTGGTTGATTTTGACTGCGGCGATGCAGACTGGCTGGCCGGTTACTGCAATTTCCTGTGTGCCTGGGGCGAAGTGCTGCTGGCAATTGACGGCCAGGAAATGTTCAACTGCACGGCCCATCTGTTTTTTGAAAAGGTTGACACCCCCTATCCGTTTCTAGTGGAAGGCAATCGCAATTTTAACAGCATCCTGGGAGGCCCACGAGGTTTCAACCGCCCGCTCATCTCCGACATTCTCGCATTCATTCACCTCTGGCGATTTGAGCTCAAAGAGCCGGAACGGATGAAAGCAGCGCTCGCACACCTGGAAGACATGCAGCGACATGCGAAATCGATGTGGAAATATTATCTGGCGGAGACCGACAACGAGAATGAATGGATTCCCAACCCAAACCAGACCGGCGTCCTCGAAATCAAAGTCACGCAGGAGATGGTGGATACCTGGCTGGTGGTTGTGGATGAAGCGGGAGAAGTGCTGCAGGGGAAGAAGCTGATTCCCTTCTGGCGCGGCAAACCGGGAACACAGGGCGTGAACCTGCGACGTGTATTTACCGAGCCGCGCAAAATTGACCCGTTTCTCTGGGTCCAGGGAACTGCGGCGGCCCCCTACCTGGAAAAAGGAACGATTACGGATTTCGCGAGCCCGGAAATGTGGGGACGCATTAACCGGACCTTTGGCAGAAACAACTTCTTCACGCTGGCGTTCTGGTTCAATTAAACGTTGCGATCTGAAGTTGCCGTTTCCAGACATTCGTCAAACAGCTGAGTGAGTTCCCCGCTGTCGAAACCAGATCCGATGGCGACGATCCGGGTGCGCGGCGGTCGCGGGCCCCAGTCGTCGAGCGCCGTCAGTTCCGTCCGCCGACCGACGGCCTGCAGCGCATGTCGCTTCTCCGGGGCATCGCTGCAGAAGACGATGCCTTTACAGCGATAAATGGAGGCGGGCAGTTTGCGGCGGACCATCTCCTGCAATTCGCTGATAGAGAAAGGGCGATCGGTTTCATAGCTCCAGGTCTCAAACAGCTGACTGGCGGCGGCGTGTTTCTGCGGAGAGGTTTCACTCATCGATTTCTGCTTTTGTGACTCCAGATGCGCGGGATCAAACCTCCCGACTGCCAGCAGCACTTCCAGCGGAACTTCGCAGCGTTCTGCATTGACGATGCGGATCCGCTGCAGATGCTGGCCAATCCATTCGTCGATCACTTCCAGATGCGTGGGGCCCACCAGATCGACTTTATTCAGAATCACCATATCCGCAAAGCCGATCTGCCGCAGCTTGAGCGCCGTCAGTTCTTCATTGTCGGCGTGAGTGAAAATGGCTTCTGCATCGACGACACAGGTAATGCTGTCCAGCCGCAGCAATTTTTCATACCGTGCATTCAGGAATGTCATTACCACGCCTTCCGGGTCAGCAACGCCGCTGGCTTCCAGAATCACGTAGTCGATCACATCCTCACGCGTCAGCAGTTGTTCCAGCGAATTGACCAGGTCATCGCGAATTTCACAACAGATACAGCCATTCGTGAGGTTGATCGTATTTTCTTCAACCCCTTCGACCAGTTCCGCGTCGATGTTGATCGCACCGAAGTCATTTACCAGCACACCGACCCGCAGACCATGATCGCCGTTGAGAATGCGGTTGAGGAGTGTTGTTTTCCCCGCGCCGAGAAATCCGGTCAGCAGTGTGACCGGTACGGGATCACGGCCTTCGATTTCAATCGCATCGAGCCGCGGTGCCGGCGCAAGGATCGGGCGTTCGTCTTCTGTCATGTCGCTACTCTCTGATAAAGACAGGCACGCCAGTGTAAATCAATGACGTGCCTGTAATACGATTATACGTTTTCGATGCGTTACTTGTCCTCGTCGACTTTGATGCCCCGCGATTCAAGCATCTCGCGCGGATTGAGTTTGATACCCGGCCATTTCTGAACCGGTTTACGATAGGCATCGGGCGGATAATAGAGTTTGGGATCGATTTCCAGATCGCGCAGAAACTGCTCCTGCTGCTTTTCGCGTGGCAGTCGGGGCGTAGGCAGTGTGATTTCTGCCGGCAGTTTTTCTCCGGGCTTGAGCAGCCAGCGCGGGTCCATTGAGGCTGGAGCAGCGCCATCAGGCAGCAACGCTTCGCGGGACCAGATCGCATCTTTGGTCACATTGATGACCTGCACATCGGGTCCGCCGAACATGAAGAGTCCATCCCAGTTGGAACGGACTTCCGCCGTCGATTCCGCTTCAAGTGCGGGACCCGCATATTCGTAATGACAGATGGCCGCCATACGGGGCTGCGTCTGTTTAAACAGATAGCCGGCGGCGTAATACATGGTATGGAAAATGTCGATCGTATATTCCCAGAGTTCCGCAGGTGCGCCCAGCTTCATGGAGGACAGGCTGGGAACATCAATTGTCCCTTCGGAAACGAAGACATCGACCCCTTTGCCATATTTGGCCGACAATTCATCCGGGCGGCCATCACCGGTCCAGACAAAGGAGAGCCCGGCGTCTTCCCAGTCGAGACGATAGGCGGACGCACCGTCTTTCACATGCGAGCGCGGCCAGTGACGTACTTTCACGCCATCTTTGTCGTAGCAGATACCGTTCTCTTCCTTCCAGTCGAACTCGGTGACTTCAATTTCCATGCCATCGCCGATGGGACAGGCGTTGAAGTTCTCTTCGTGCCAGCGATTCATTTCACGCATATGTTTAATCATATGTTTCATGCCCAGTTCAGGAGTTCTGCCTGAAGGACCATAGACCCGCAGTGGTGTATATCCGCCGGAAAAGGCGCGGAAGGGATACATGTAAGGCAGATCGGCAAAGTGATCGGAGTGCAGGTGGCTGATGAAGATATCATTGATCAGCGGCGCAGGAACCTGCATGGCGATGGCATTCGAGATACTGCCGTTCCCCAGATCAAAAAAGAAGCGGCGGGGCTGCGATTCGCCATTCCCCAGTTCCACCAGAATCGAAGTCCCCGACTGCAGACGTGTGGGAGGCCAGGGAGTACTGCCGAGAAACGAGATTCGCATTTCATTTTTCGGCAGGATTTCCGTGCCCGGCATAAACACGTTGCGATTTTTGATCGCCGGCCAGGGTTTGTAATAATCAGGTAGACTGATTCCGCCGCCGGGACGCGCACCGTAGGGGTTTTTCATTTCACAGTCGCTGTCCGCCGCGGATGCCATTCCGGGAACAGAAGCTGCCAGCCCCGCTCCGACTGCGGCGGCACTCCCTTTGAGAAAATTACGTCTCCCCTGATCGTTTCCTGCTGGCTTGTTCTGGTTTGTTTCGTCTTGCGTCAAGGCTCTCTCCTCAGTCGGTTAGTTTGATCTCTGTTTGTGAGTACGTATTGAACATCCCGAAATAACAGGTTTTTCCTGATAAACGAAACAGGAATCAGCAAAGACAGGTGTAAATGGCTGCGAAATGCATGCGGCGGGGGAAGTTCGATTTATGTGAAAGAACAAGTAGTGATTGTATCGACTCCCTGAACGCCACGCCAAGAGTTTCTTTCGGGTTTTCAGGGGACTCATACTAAATCAGAGCTGTGAGCTGTGAAGTGGAACTGTCAGATGTTTTTTTTAATAAAATGATTTATCACGTCAGAATTTCATTGTTAACATATCACTATCTGAAAACGTTCATGAATTTTTCCCCCCCCTGTTCCGGAGAATTAATGATGCGTGCTCAACCAATGATTGTTGTGAATAATGTGGAAGCCAGCAGTGCCTGGTATCAGCGTTTACTGAATGTCAAGAGCGGGCATGGCGGCAGCGAATATGAACAGTTGATGAATCATGAGGATACGCTGATTCTGCAGCTGCACATGTGGGAAACTGACGAGCATCCGTTTCTGGGTGACCCCGCTGCACTGAAGGGTAACGGGGCATTGCTCTGGTTTGAGATCGATGATTTTGAAGACGCCGTCCGGCGGGCCGAAGATCTGGGAGTGGAAATTCTCGACGGACCGCTGGTCAATCCCAATGCCCAACATCGGGAGATCTGGATTCGCGATCCGGATGGTTATACGATTGTGCTGGCGACAAAATACGGGGACCTGTGAACTCACACTAATCATTTTTCAGGTTTCCCTTTCTGATTCAGCAGGATTGCATGCAGTATGACATTCACATCGATTCAAGTCCACGGAACCGAGGCTGTTGAACGGTTAAATGAGTTGAGAGATCAGTTTGCGAAAACAGGAAAATACCCGTTTCTGATCGGGCCACACCAGGATCGGGAGACGATGATCAAATCTGCTGAATTCAACCGGCAGTCACCCGAGGAAATCCTACGCGCCTCTCAGAAGATCGATCTCGAAGAATGGGTGGCGGAACGCAGGGCGGAAGTGGAAGAGTATGGATATTCTCCCTATGAGGACCTGGGGGAATGGCCTGGAGAAATTCATGATAAAGGTTCCCTCATTTTGCACAAAAACGCTGTGACGGAAAACTTTCTCCCCGAAGTCTTTATCGGACTGGCAGAGGTTGAGACGTCCTGGCAGCTTCCAGCCGTTTTAAAATCAGGTGGCTGGAATGATTGCCCTGAAGCGGAGGTTCAATGTGCCTTCCATCGCAAGTGGCAAGCCGAGTTTGGAGCGGAAATCTGTAGTGTTGGGGGTGGGGTTATCGAATGCACAGTTAATCGTCCTCCTCAAGATCAACAATCAGCCATGCAACTGGCCTGGGAACAGTACTGGTATTGTGCAGATATTGTGGATCAGGGTTGCGAAACGATCAGTAATCTGGGTGCCACACTTCTCAAATCTCCCTACTGGTTCTTCTGGTGGGATTAAGAGAAATCCCTGCGAAAGCCCTACCAGAACAGCGGGTGAGAACTATAATCTCGGAAGTTTGTTACAAGATCCATGTACTGAAGTGCTTGATATTACCGGGGAACAGGGCTGTCCATGACTCAACAAATCACGTCTGAAATTATTGATTCTTTCACCAGCCAGCTGGAAGAGCACCCAATCTACGAAGCGATTGCCACGCTGGAAGATCTGCAGCGGTTTATGGAGCACCATGTCTATTCGGTCTGGGATTTCATGTCGCTGGTCAAATATTTGCAGGGAGTAATCGCGCCCACCGGTGCGCCGTGGCTGCCTCGTGGTGATGCGAGCGTGCGGCGGTTTATCAATGAGATCGTGCTGGAAGAAGAATGCGACGAAACTGCCGACGGCGAATTCTCCAGTCATTTTGAACTGTATCAGACCGCGATGAATGAAGTCGGTGCCAGCACGCAGCCCCTGCAGGAATTTATCAAGATCGTCGATCAGCAGGGAATTGAAGCGGCACTGCAGTATCCCGATCTACCGAATCCATCGCGTCAGTTCACAACCAAAACGTTTGAGTTTATTGCAGATGGCGCACCGCACAAAATCGCCGCCGCGTTTGCTCTGGGCCGCGAACACATCATTCCCGGCATGTTCCGTTCGATTCTGAAACAGACCGGCGTCACCGAACAGCAGGCCCCCGTGTTTCACTTCTATCTGAATCGGCACGTCGAACTGGACGGCGACTTCCACGCACCGCTCTCACTGCGACTGTTGAATGGACTATGTGACAATGACCCTGTAAAAATTCAGGAAGCCATCTCCGCAGCACAAGCCGCCGTGGAAGCGCGACTGCGCTTGTGGGATGGCGTGCTGGAAAGTATTCAGGCGAAAGTGTGAGATACAGGTATTACGGGAACTCTACCGAAAACGAATTCTGCGACTGTTTTCACTTTTATAAGTCAACAAACTCTTTCTCTTGCGGCATTGCACCATGACTTATCCTGCATTCAAAGCGGCTCTGGCTCACGTATCTCCTGTGTTCCTCAATAAAGACGCGACGGTCGAAAAATCCTGTTCGCTGATTCGTGAAGCCGCCCGCAACGGGGCACAGATGATTGTGTTTCCCGAGACGTATATTCCCGCGTTCCCGGTGTGGTGCGCGTTGCAGGCACCGATTCATAACCATGATCTGTTCTGCGAGCTGGCGGCGAACTCCATCAAAGTCGATGGTCCCGAACTGGCTCAGATCGCAGAGACCGCCCGCGAATGTGAAATGTTTGTCTCGATGGGCTTCAATGAAGGAACCACCGTCAGCGATGGCTGCATCTGGAACGCCAACGCGCTGATCGGCGATGACGGCAATATCCTGTGTCACCACAGGAAGATTGTGCCGACCTTCTACGAAAAGCTGGTCTGGTCTCCCGGCGATGGTGCGGGCCTGGAAGTCTGTGCGACGCGTCTGGGACGACTGGGCATGCTGATCTGTGGTGAGAATACCAATCCGCTGGCCCGGTTCACGCTGCTGGCCCAGGGAGAGCAGGTCCACATGTCAACATACCCGCCGGTCTGGCCTTCACACGATCCCGCCGTCCATGAAAACTACGATCTGAAAAATGCGATTCTGATCCGCGCCGGGGCGCATTCATTCGAAGGCAAACTGTTCAACCTGGTGGCCGCCGGTTACCTGGATCAGTCAGCCTTTGACCTGCTGAAACAGCGAGATCCCAATTCAGCCCGCATCCTGGAAGGCAGCCCGCGCGGTATCTCGGTGGCGATCGGCCCGAATGGCACGCCGATCAGCGAGATCATGCAGGCAGACGAAGGCCTCCTCTACGCCGACATCGACCTCTCCCAATGCGTCGAACCCAAACAGCTCCACGATCTGGCGGGAGGCTACAATCGGTTTGATATTTTCCAGTTGACCGTAGATCGCAGGGCACAGCGTCCCATCCGGTTTCAAACGGAGCACAGTTCGCAGAACGATGAAACGTCTGAGGGTGACACGCTGACCTTTCGCTCCTGACAGGGGGAGGCGAGACAGGCTGACCTTACTTTTGTGTCAGCGTAGCATTTTTCCCGGTGAGTGTTTCCGCAGAATAAACATGGATGTCCTGCTGAGGAAACGGTATCGAAATATTCGCCTGGTCGAAGCGACGTTTCACTTCGCGGGTGACCGCGGTTTTTACATCCCACCAGTTTTCTGTTTTCGCCCACGGACGACAGACAATATTCACGGAGGAATCTGCCAGGGCATGCGTGACCACGACAGGTGCGGGATCTTTCAGAACCAGTTCGTTCTCTTCGAGCACTTCTTTGATAATCTGTTCGGCCTGTTCGAAATCGTCGTCGTACCCGATGCTGAATTCCAGGTCGACGCGTCTGACTTTATTCGCCGTAATATTGGTGATCACATTATTCCAGATAGAATTGTTGGGGACGTGAATCGTCTGATTGTCAAATGTTCGAAACGTTGTGGAAACCAGGTTCATCTGCCTGACGGTTCCGGTAATCCCCCCGGCTGTCACCACGTTCCCCACATCAAAGGGACGGTTAATCAGAATCATCAGGCCGCTGGCAAAGTTGCTCAACGTTCCCTGTAACGCCAGCCCGACGACCAGACCAGTGGCACCAATGGCGGCCAGAATAGGTGTCACATCAACTTCCAGCGCCGTGAGTGCAACGGCAAAACCGATGAGAAAGATAATATTCTTAATCGTGCTGCTGATCAGATTTTCGGCGAGTTGCGTCAACCTGACCTTACGCTCCAGGATCCAGCGTACCACCCCGGAACCAATTCGGGCAACCAGCCAGGTGATCAGCAGCGTTGCAATAAATTTACCGACGTTCCAGGCCATCCGCTGACCGCCTTCCTTGGAGATGATCCAGCCTTTGATCCCGGACCAGGTGGCACTGGCATCAGACGTGTCCAGTTCAATCCCCGATACAGCAGCAATATATTTTCGGTAGGTCTCGACATCCCCTCCCTTGAGGGCCAGTGAGGTCAGCACAATTTCCAGCCGATCGCTCAATGCAGTCCGTTCGTCCTGCAGTTTCGTCAGATTGACCAGAAACTGTTCTTTCATTACTTCTGCGGTATGGGTGGGTGTTGAGTCTACTTCTGGTGCGGTCGCTTTTCCCGTATCATCTGTTTCTGAACTGCCGGCGACCTGTTCTTCTGCGGTTGTCTTTTCGGCCTCGGTCTGATCCGGTTTGGCGGCATCCACGGCCACATCTACACCCAGGTTTTCCTGTGCTTTCTTGACCAGATCTTCTTCTGTTTCCTTCGCCATCTTGTCAGCAGTCTTCTGAACGGATTCTGCTTTCTTCAGTGATTCGAGGGCCTGCTGATCATCGTCGGTACTGATCGCTTCGTTGGTTTTCTTAACCCCCAGCCGGGCGGCGGCGATCTGACGCGCCTTGTTGCGTAATAATTTAAACCAGGCATCTGCTTCAACCTGCAGTTCCTGTTTGGTGAGAGGCCTGACCATAATTTTCAACTGGTCAAGTGGAATCGTGGGGTCGATCGTGGTAAACGGTTTCAGGTCTTTTGCGGGTTGAGACGATTGTACCTCTTTTGCCTCTTCTGTCTTTTTACCTTCTTGCGCAAACACCGGCATACATGGGACAAAACAGCACACAACCAGCATCAACAGCAGCTTTTCAATTCGCACGTTCAACTCCAGAATCACATTAGAATATTTTTATCTTGGCGCACCGACCAGGTCGGTTTTTTTTATAGTAGCATATTACAGCCAACCCTCCAAAAAATTTTCAAAAGGTGCTCTCACTGCCTGAAGATCTGACATGCTGTCACTGTTTATTCAGAAAACTTTTGAAACCAGGTAGCTGAATTTCTCGAGCTTACGTTATATTTCCGTAAACTTAAGGAGGCATTTCACCGAAATTCAGTTCATCTTCACCAGATATCAGGCAGCCATTTCATGACAACAAACTACGACCCTATTGCTGAGCAGTATAAACGGTCTAAACAGCAGCCCTGGCGCACATTTATTGAATGTTACACGCTGCTGGAGCTGGCCGGTGATCCGCAGGGTCTGTCCGTTCTGGATGTCGCATGCGGCGAAGGCTTTTATACACGCATGCTCCGTGAACGTGGTGCCACACATGTGATGGGCATCGACCTGTCGCAGGGCATGATCGAACTCGCACAGAGACAGGAAGCGCAGAACCAGCAGGGAATTGAATTTATCGTCGGTGACGCACGGGAGCTGCCGGTATCCGAACAGTTTGATCTGGCTGTCGCCGCGTATCTGCTGAATTATGCTCGCACGCGTGACGAACTGCAGTCCATGTGCAACGGCATCGCGAATGCACTGAAGCCGGGCGGACGCTTTGTTACCGTCAACAGCAGTCCGATGTTTCACTTTCCCGGCAGCCCGTCGTTTCGTCACTTCGGCTTTGAAACGTCTGCCAGCACAGACTGGCAGGAAGGCACGCCAATCACCTGGACCTTCCACCTGGATGACGGTCCGTTTGACATTGAAAACTACCATTTGACGGCGGACACCCACGAGGCCGCCTTCCGCACAGCCGGCTTTAATGAAGTCCGCTGGCATGCCCCGCAACTCTCACCGGACGGGCTGACAGACAACACGCCGGAATACTGGTCCCCCCTGTTAACGAATTCTCCCATCACATTCATTGAGTGCGTGAAATAGCTTCCGCCGGGAAGCAGACACCCCCATTTCGGTCCCAGAAGATTTTTCCGCCCCATTAATCGTCTTCACAATAGTTGTCTTGACAAGTATTGTCGAAACGTCCATAATTTCAGACATGACAGCATCCGTGCCCCAACCCAATATCGAACAGGTTCAGTTTGACTCGCCGGAACAGGAAGTCTACCTGCAGTTATGGCGGACGTACGACTGCCTGAAGGCCCTCGAAGAAGCCCTGTTCGTGCAATATGACCTGTCGGCACAGCAGTACAACGTACTGCGTCTGCTGCAGGCCGTCGCTCCGGGCACGATGCAGACGATGGAACTGGGTAGGCGGCTGATTTCGCGCGCCCCTGATACCACACGGATGCTGGATCGACTGGAAAAGCGTTCTTTCATCCAGCGCAGTCGGCTCCCCGAGAATCGGCGGGTCGTGGAAATCGCCATCACAAAGCAGGGCCAGGCTCTGCTGGAAAAAATGGCCAAAGCGGTTGTGAAGATGCATCAGAATCAACTGGGGCATCTGACCATGTCACAACAGAAGCAGCTCGTCAAACTCCTGAAACGCACCCGGGAACCGCATGAAGATGCCAGTTGTGACTGGCTGAAATCGGAATGATCGACCGGGCAGCGCATTCTTGTCGATCAAAGAGATAAAGTAAATTGAGATACTGAGATGACGAATCAGCCGTGGTGGAATTCTGTGAAAAAACTGTGGCCCTTTGGTCTCTGGCTACTGGCATTCTATACGGTCTGGCTGACGATCCTCATCGCCACTGACGGCTGGCAGTCACTGCAGCATCACTGGCCGATTGCACTGGCGATGGCGTTGGGTTCGTATATCGCCGGTTCCACTCCCATGGGTGGGGGAACCGTGGGTTTTCCCGTGCTCGTATTACTGTTTGACATGCCTGGTTCCCTGGGACGCAACTTCGGACTGGCCGTGCAGTCGATCGGCATGGTATCAGCTGCGATCTATATTTTCTCGGCACGACGACCGCTCGACTGGGGACTGTTACGGCCCGCGCTCGTCGGTGCACTCATTGGTACGCCCCTGGGTGCTGTTTGTGTCGCACCGTTTGTACCTGACTCATGGGTCAAGCTGACATTTGCCGTCGTCTGGTGCAGTTTCGGCATCATGCATCTGCTGAAAATGCGCGAGCTGGTTTCAGCGACGGGAGTCAGTGATCGCTGGCGGACCTATGACCGGCTGCTGGGCCTGGCAGTCGGTCTGGCCGGCGGCATCGTCGCTTCCATTACCGGCGTAGGGATCGACATGATGGTCTATGCAACACTGGTGCTGCTGTATCGTGCGGATCTGAAAATTGCGATTCCGACGTCAGTGGTCATCATGGCGTTTGCGTCGGTCGTGGGAATTACGACGAATGCGATTCTGTCGCACATCAATCCCGGCCTGTATTACATGGACCCCGAAGTGTATGCCAACTGGCTGGCCGCCGCCCCGATTGTCGCGCTGGGCGCCCCCTTTGGAGCGCTGGTGGTGAATCTGATTCCCCGCACGCCGACACTGTTGCTGGTTTCCCTCTTGTGTATCGGGCAGTTCTTCTGGACGATTGCGCATGAAAATGTCTCCGGATTGGTTCTGCTCTGTGCCATCGCGGGTGTACTGGCTGTCAACGGAATCTTTCACCTGCTCTACCACTGGGGACGTAACGAAGACGCCTTCCCGGCACTGCAACAGAACGCGGTGGAAACGTCTGCGGTTCAACTCGCCAGTGAAGAAAACGCAGGCTGAAATATCGCTACTCCGTATATCTGCGAAACAGAATACCTCGCAATTCATTCCGAAGCAGCGATTCCCGCTTGGCTCATGTATTCTTGTTGAGTAGTATGAACGGCAACAGTTCAAAGACACTCCCCCTGTTGACGATCAGAAGAGAACCGAATTCATGAGCAATGCGAAGAAGCTGGAATCGATGCTCGAATTCCTGTGCAACGATGTTTACGAGGTTCTTTCAGACAATCTGGACAAGGTTCTGAAATTTACAGGCCCAGATAAACTGGCCGAACGTATTACCGGACTGTTGCAATTAGCCATTCAGGACGAGGGTGCACTCCTCAAACCAGTGATTAATGCTTCCGCAATCAACAGTGTTCTCACAATTTTACACAACGGCATTCTGACCGATACGGAAGTTGCGGACTCAGAACTGCAGATCTCTGCGGAACTGCTGAAACATTCCCTGCATCGTTTCAGTTTCATGGAAGATTACAAACCGTATCTGTATGGCTGTAATGCAGAAGAATTTCGGGAACTGCTGATCCAGTGGGAAGCAGACAACAGCTGGCTCGGGGGTGCGATTCTGGACGGTGCCGTGATTGAACCCTTTCGATTGCTGGTCATGATTGCCTGTGATATCAAAAAAACTCCGGCTTTATTTCAGTCTTACAGTAAAATCCTGTTGCTGACGGCGAAAATCATCCTGAATGCCAACGGAATTCAAAAGGAAGATCAGACATATTTTGCTCAGTTGAGTAAGGGCCTGGCTGAAATTGAGGCAGCGATCTGTCAAGACCTGGAAAACGAAGCTGAGCAGTGCAGAACGCAGGAGTCAGTTGATTCGCGGAAGACGACCAGTCAGATCACTCCCGAAGAATCATTAAAACAGGGGCTGCAGGAACTCAATGCGTTGATCGGTCTGGATGCGGTCAAAGCGGAGGTCACGCGGATGGCGAACTTTCTGAAAATCCGCCAGCAGAGACAGGAAATGGGGATGCCTGTCGCTTCGCAGACACTGCACTTCGTCTTCACGGGAAATCCGGGGACCGGGAAAACGACGGTCGCCCGGATCATCGCCAAGATCCTGTATGGCTATCAGATTTTAAAGACCCCCAATTTTATCGAAGCCGACCGGGCGACAATGGTTGGCGGCTTTATCGGTCAGACGGCGATCAAAACCAACGAAGTCATCGCGAAAGCCACCGATGGCGTGCTGTTCATCGACGAAGCCTACACGCTGGCAAAATCGGGTGGCCAGGATTACGGACAGGAAGCCATCGACACGATCCTCAAGAAAATGGAAGACCTGCGGGAGCGCCTGGTCGTCATCGTCGCCGGCTATCCAGTCGAAATGGCGGAGTTCATCGAATCCAACCCGGGGCTGGAAAGCCGCTTCAGCCGCTATATTGTGTTCGAAGATTATCACGTATCAGATCTGTGTCTGATTTTTGAACTGATGTGCAACGCCAATGCGTACCAGTTGACGCCCGCCGCCCGCGGCAACCTGGCGATTCTGCTGAACCGGGTCTTCACCGACCGCGATCAGAATTTCGGGAACGCCCGCCTGGTCCGCAACGCCTACGAACGCACGCTGGGCAATCATGCCGACCGACTGGCGATGAGCAGTGAACCGATCACCCGCGAAGCACTGTCGACCATCGAAGCGGTCGACCTCCCGTTTCGCATTATCAAAGGAATGACCGGCCCCATTGATTTGAGCAATTCCCGCTGGCGGGTCAACTGTCCCCACTGCGAGAACGCAACAACCGCCAGCCTCCCTTTTCTGGGACAGATCGTCAAATGCAATGCCTGCGGCACTCGCTTCCGCTGCCCGTGGTGGAATCTGGACCGCGACACCGTCCCCGGCTTAAGCGGTTTTGAACTCTACGAACGCCCAGGCGATCTGGAGGGATACGATATTCAAACTGAGGAAGCGACTGTAAAAACTTAAGAGAGGTCGAACCATGTTGCCTGTATTGAAACGCGTCTGCCTGTTCAGCCTGATTCTCTTCTGCAGTACCTTCACACAAGGTGAAGAACAGCAGAAAAGCAGCAATGACTGGCCAGCCCAACCGGTGGGGAAATATGAATTCCTGCAGGCGCCGATTGAATCAGGCAGGGAACAGTCCATTCGTCAATCGCTGCCGTTTCGGCGGATCAAACTGAAACACATCTCTCCCGGCGGTTATTCCATTGAAACCGGTAAAGGTATCCCCGCGATCATCTATTACGTGGAATTTCATGCGAACGGCGATGCGGTTCTGCACGCGATCTCGGGACTGGACAGGAACGGTGTCTATCAGGGAAAGATCTCCCTGACCGACTTTGCCCGGCTCTGTCTGTTATATGAGACGCTGATCGCAGAAGCCGGTGATCCCGCGAAATTTGGATATGAAATACAGGCTTCCCATCCCGTGATTTCCGAACTGACACTGACGTTTAATGAAAACAAACCAGCGCGAGTACATCGAAACAACCTCAACTTCGGCGATTTCAAATTCTGGGTGTTTGAGAATGTGTTCGAGAATATTGAGTCCCGCGTGAAGTGGGAGAAGGTAAAGGACTAGAGCTGGTGTCGAATATACTTTAAAGATACAGGGATGAATCACAAATCAAAGCGATACTGTTAACTGCATTCAAGATTAACAGGTCAGACATTTCAGCTGCAATCGTTCCAGATCTGCGTAATTGATCACTTCTAATTGACCGGTCTTAGATTTGATTTCCAGAACTGGAACGATATCGCATGACTGCATTGCCCTGACAACCTGCATCGCTGTTTTGACCATTTGGGACCGATCAAGGCTGTTCACCGCGGTCGATAATTCCCAGATCAATTCGGAATCCATTGAATTATCTGAGAGCTTGCGTACCACTTCCATCAGTGAGAAACCTGTAATCTGATGGATTTCTCGGGCTAACTGCAGGTGCTTCATGCTTTTTGCCGGAGATACTGAAATGATCAGGGCTTCCGGCCGTTCCTGCTCAATCAAAACAGAAGCAGTACTGTTTTCTGCAATCCGACTGCTTAAAGTTTCCTTCACAAACAGTGCCCACTGAGAGAGAGAAGCGAATTCGATATTTCGTTCAGGGTCATCGTGCCAATATAAAATTAGATTGCCTGTATTCAAATCGAAAACCAGATAGTCACTGCTGCCGTTAGAAAATAGCGGTAACCAGTTACAGTCGTAGGGTTCTAAAAACTCGTTACGCGGATCCAGAAAATAGTTCCAAGCCTGCAATGCTTCATCAATATTCAGTAGCTTCCAGTTCTCATCGGGTAATAAAGAATTAGAAGTTGTCTGTCCGTTGTGCCAACTAAACCAGATAATAAGCTGCTCAGGGAGAACGGTTCCTGAAATGACATTGATTTGGTTACCGAAATAATCCAGTTCTTCTGCCGATGCAGCATCAGAAAATTCATACGCTGGTATGAGTTCATCGATCGCTGTGAGAATCTGTTGTAATGTCATGATAGTAATGATTAACAAGAAAAGTTGATCTGCTAACGTAGAGAGAACTCTCATCTTAAACGCTCGCTCAATTTATAACACTTCTTACCTAACTAAAACCCATTTTTTCGGCCCAGACAAATAAACTGCAGTCATATTCTGACTTTGAATTGATTATACTGAACTCAGCAAAACACCAACCTGCGACTCAATTGAGAGGAGAAATCATATGACCGCCCAACGTATTACCCGTCGTGAAGCCCTGCAGACAACCGCTGCCCTGGGAGCGGGGCTCTGGCTGGGAACCTCGACGCAGCAGACGCGTGCTGCTGCGAATGACAAGTTGAATGTTGCGGTGATCGGCATTGGGGGTCGCGGGGTGGCGAATCTGAATGGCGTGGGCAAGACCGAAAATATTGTCGCGCTGTGTGATGTCGACGACAAACGGGCGGGCAAAGCGTATGAGCGTTTTCCCAAAGCGAAAAAATACGCTGACTACCGCCGTATGCTGGATGATATGGAAAACAAGATTGACGCGGTCGTCGTGAGCACTCCCGATCATACGCACTTCCATCCGTCCATGATCGCGATGACGATGGGCAAGCATCTGTACTGCGAAAAGCCGATGGCCCATTCGGTCTGGGAAGTGCGCGAGATGACCAAGCTCGCTGCTAAGAACAACCTGGCGACCCAACTGGGCATGCAGCGACACGCGCTGGCCAACATGCATCGGGCCGTCGAACTGATCAAATCGGGCACGATCGGCGATGTGAGTGAAGTTTATAGCTGGATCAGTTCTACGCGAGGCATGCCAGCACAGCCGGTCAAAACGGTTCCCGTTCCCGAAACGCTGGACTGGGATTTGTGGATCGGCCCTGCGAAGTTTCGTCCTTACGCCGTGAACTCCAAAGGGGAAGGCACGCTGGCGCCCTACAACTGGCGTTTCTGGTGGGATTATGGTACCGGGGAGACCGGCAACTGGGGCTGTCACATTCTGGACATTCCCTATTGGGCCCTCGATCTGAAATACCCGACCCGCGTGGAGGCATCCGGACCAAAGATCGACGCCGAACGCACGCCGACCGAAATGTTGACCAGCTTCGACTTCCCGGCCAACGACAAGCGGGGGCCCGTAAAACTGCACTGGTCGCAGGAGAAGAACGGCCCTGCGATTCTCAAAGAAAAAGGACTCAAACTGAAAGGCGCCAACACGCTGTTTGTCGGCTCGAAGGGCATGCTGCTGACCGGGTTCGGCTCATTGAAACTGTTCCCCGGAGACTCCTTCGAAGGGTTCAAATCGCCCAAAGCAACCATTCCCGATTCGCCCGGTTTCTACAAAGAATGGACGGACGCCTGCAAAGGAGAAGGTCCCGCGACCTGCAACTTCGACTATTCGGGCCCGCTCTCAGAAACCGTGCTGCTGGGGAATACCGCCTACCGCGCAGGGGGCGGCTTCGACTGGGATGCCGACACACTCACGGCCACCGGAAATGAGAGTGTGAAACCATTTCTGAAATCTGAATTCCGCAAGGGGTGGGAAGAGTTCACGAGTTGAACTCGACTCCTCCCATGCACGACATTCTGATTCGTGAAGTGACATCCGCTGACGCTGCAGCAGCGACCACCGTTTTTGAAACCGCGTTTGCACCACTGCGTTCCATCTATCGGCCCACCGACGCTGCGCTGGCCCGCCAAGCGAAACGTGCTCAGGCCGGTACACGACTGGTGGCTGAGATCGAAGGTACGATTGTGGCAACCGTTCAATATGATCTGCATGCCGATCATGTCCATGTCATCGGGCTGGCCGTCCACCCCGACTATCAGCGCAAAGGTATCGCGCGGCAATTTCTGGACTGGATCTGCATTCAAGCAAAGAATCTTGGACAACCTGCGGTTGTGCTGGATACAATCCGGGAGACAGGCAATGTCCCCCTGTTCGAAACGCTGGGGTTTCGCATCACCCATGAAGAGACAGCAACCTGGTGTGTCAGCGAAACGTACCCGGAACTGCATGATGTCAAGCTGGAACGCCTGGCTTAAAGATTGAAATCGCATGAAACCGATAAGTGCCGGAAAACCATATACGAGAGCAGAAATTGAGCGTCTGGGCAATCAGCTTCCCGATCGGGGCATCTACTGTCCACGGTGTAGCATGTTTATTCCGCAATTTGCTGATCTTACAACTGCAGACATGGAAGAACTCAAGCAATTCGATTCGGGACTTCAAGTTGTTAAACGCTTAAGAGAGAAAACAGGTTGCAGTATCACATGGGGCAAACTGGTGTTGAATCATCTGGATGGTCCGCATGCCCCTGACCCGACAAGTCCCTGCCCCTATTGTGGCGTGCCTCTGCATCCCACTGCCGGTCAATGTCTGTTGTGCCGCATGGACTGGCATGATCCAGAAAATCCCGTTCGACTGGGAGAATCCATTGCCGAACGAATCCTGAATGCACCCGTTGATTCCACAATTGTCGTCAAAAGTCATAGTGTTTATCGACTGGCGCTACTGTTCATTGAGCAGCGCCGCCCGAATGATCGACTTACTGTGAAACGCAATTGAGCAGCGAACCAGAATCAGGGAACCGGCGTCATTAATCAACAGAGAACTCCGGCGGCTTATGGCGACCGCTGATCTGTCAAATGCTCCTTCATCACAAAAGGCATGGCGGCGATGAATATTCGGCGAGCGACATTATCGGATCTCGAAGCGATGACCGAGATTTACAATGAAGCGATATTAACGTCGACGGCGACTTTTGATATTGAACCGATGACGCGGGACGAACGCTTACCCTGGTTTGAATCGCACGACGAGCGACATCCGATTCTTGTCGCTGAGGTGGAAAACCAGATCGTGGGCTGGTCCTGTCTTTCCCAATGGCGTCCCCGACGGGCGTATGCGGATACAGCAGAAACGTCGTTTTATGTCAAAGCCTCACATCGCGGCCGGGGTATTGGGCGGCAGTTGAAGCAGGCGATCATTGAAGAAGCACGCCGCCTGGGTTTTCATACGCTGATCGCCGGCGTCGCGGAAGGGAACGAGGTCAGCCTGCATCTGAATCAGAGTTTTGGATTCGAAGTCGTGGGTACATTTAAAGAGGTCGGAAAGAAATTCGGCAAAGTCCTGGACGTGACCTATCTGCAACTCATGCTGAACTGACGCGCGAATCGAAGCACCAGAATTGTCTGCGGAATTGCACTTTCGGTCCGAAGCTGGTAAGAAAAACAGAGCGACCTGCCTGATCTCGAACTGATTACCCCTGCTCAAGAAAGACTCTGCCCATGAAACGCGCGCACGTCCTGGCTGTCTGTCTCTGTCTGTTCGTCACCTCCTGGCTGGAAGCCGCGGAAACGTCTGCCGTCACTCAGGAAACCGTCATGGTCCCGATGCGGGATGGTGTGCTGCTGGCGACCGACGTCTATCGCGATCCCAGTCTCAAACAGGCGCCAGTCCTGCTGATGCGGACGCCTTACAACAAAGATCGCGTCAAAAAATCGGCAGAGCGGTTTGCCGCGGCCGGTTATGTCGCCGTCGTGCAGGACTGTCGCGGCAAGTTTCAGTCGGAGGGGGTGTTCTACCCCTACGATCATGAAGTCCGCGACGGCTACGACGCGATCGAATGGCTGGGGAAACAGCCGTGGTGCAACGGTCGCATCGGCATGTGGGGCGCATCCTATGTCGGTGCCACACAGTGGCTGGCAGCCAACGAACAACCGCCGGGACTGGTGACGATTACACCCACGGCAACCTTCAGCAGTTTTTATCGCAATCTGTACCTGGGTGGCGCGATGCGTCTGTCGCTGATTACGCGCTGGGCAGCGGGTAATTCTCAGAAGCCGGAAGGGGTGGAAGTCACAGATGACTGGCGACGCACATTACTGCATCTACCGATGAGTGAAATTGATGACGAGATCGGCTGGTCGATTCCCTGGCTGGAAGGCATGCTGACGCATCCACGACATGACGGTTACTGGAAGCCAACCGAGTTGACGGCTGAGATCGTCGAATTAAAACTGCCGATGCAGCATATTGTGGGCTACTACGATTTCTTCTCGCGGGAAACCGTGGGCAACTTCAGTCGAATGCAGGGATGGGCCCCCGATATGGCAACGCGCGAACGCCAGCAGCTGATCCTCGGCCCCTGGGATCATGGTTCGATCGGTCGTGCGAAAGTGGGGGATGTCGATTTTGGTGAAAACGCGGTCATCGACAAGGACGGCGAGAACCTGAAATGGTTCGAACGTTATCTGAAAACAGACGCCGCCAATCCGCCTGCCGTCGCTGTGCCTGTGAAATACTTTTCGATGGGCGACAACGTCTGGCGTGAAGCACAGACCTGGCCGCCTCAAGGTTTTACGCCGACGGCCTTTTATCTGCATTCCGAGGGGAGCGCGAACACCGGTGCGGGGAATGGCAGGCTCGATATTTGTCCGCCAGTGACTGCGGAACCTGCGGACCGTTTCCAAGCAGACCCTGCTGATCCTGCGCCTGCCTGCCCGGTGACGGAGAAACGTCCGTTGATCGCAGCGACCTGGGCTCCCGTGGATCAGCGTCCGATTGAAAAGCGAAACGACGTGCTGGTTTATACGTCAGAACCTTACACGGAGCCGCTGACGTTCGCGGGCAATGCCCAGGCAAAGCTGTATGTTTCCGCCGACACGCCTGATGCGGACTGGGTGGTGAAACTGATCGACGTGCACCCGGACGGGTTCGCGCAGAATCTGGCGGTGGGAATTTTGCGCGGACGATTCCGCGATTCAGAATTGAAACCGACGGCTCTGCATCCGGGCGAAGAATACGAAATCACCGTCGACCTGGGACCGATCGCCGCCCAGATCGGAGCCGGTCATCGACTGCGCGTGGATATCTGCGGTGCCTACTTCCCGCTGTTCGACCGAAACCCGAATACAGGGGAAGGACCATTCGGCAAGGGAACGCAAGTTGCGACCGAGAAAGTGTATCACGATGCGGTCAGGCCGTCGCGGATTATTTTGCCGTGCCGGTATTGATAGATGCGGTGAGCGATTGTGTCGTTTAATTTGAACCGGCTTTGTTAATGGAAATCAATCAGGGGTGCAGGCCCATACAAATCGGGAAATAACCGGGGCTAAGGCCCTGCGGCTAATGACGATAACAAGATCAGCCGCATTGTATTTGCTGTTATCCACTTACTGTGGCACTCAGTTCGAAGGAATCGGCACGACTTTCAGGTTGACTTTGGAGTCGTCAATGATGCTCAGCACGTCGCGGCAGTATTCGTGGCAGTTGATGCAGGTATTCAACGAATGCATGTAGGAATAGGTGGCACCATCGAGATTTCTCTCTTGCGCCATCTTCGCGAGTTTCTGTGCCTGCTTGCGGAGTTCGGTGCGATGGTGTGCATACACAGGATCTTTATGTGCCGCCCAGGCGGTGGCATTGCAGATGCTGCTGAGTTCGTTGGCGCCGCGGTGAATCTGGTCAAAATCTTTCGTGACCAGTCCACTGGTGATTTTCTGACTACAGGCCAGTTTCGCCAGCATCAACGCGGCCTGCTGATCGCCGGGATCGACAGCCGGTTTCTCGGACTGACTCGAAGCAGAAACTGCACCGGCGATGAAGAGAACGCCCGCTGTTACCAGTAACCATCGTTGCGTCATGCTCATTTCTGATCCTCGGAACGCGCGACAGGCAAGCCTGTGACGCAAAATAAAATGCCCTGTTGCAGGAGGCCGTCCCTGTTTTCTTAATCCATACAATCGGCCTGATACTTCATATCGGCTCTGGATATCCGATTTCTGAAATCAAGGAAGAGGAAAGGCTCAAGAATCGTCTGAGAAAACGATTGAACACCTGGGAGATTGTAGATATTACATCGCATCCGTCCTGCAGAAATCCCTCCCCACCCATGCGCTTTCTTTTGCCACAGCCAGTGTGCAGGGCTGAGTCTATCTTCTTTTCTGGCGAGAATCTGGTAAAATGATGTGCGAACGAATTTTAAAGCAGGCCGAGTCTGCATTCCTCAAAGGGGTCACCCCGATTAAAAAGTCGCTGCCCCCTTTATTTTCAGTGAGCCCTTAATGAGTCAGGAAGACCAGCCGCGCATGAAGTTCGGCACGTTTGGTGGCGTTTTTACACCGTGTACTCTGACCATCCTGGGGGTGATCATGTTTCTGCGGTTCGGCCAGGTGGTCGGACAGGCGGGCGTGCTGTATGCGATTCTGATCGTGCTGGCTTCGAAAACGATTACCACGCTGACGACACTGTCGCTCTCCGCCATTGCTTCCAACACGCGCGTCAAGGGGGGCGGTGCGTACTACCTGATCAGCCGCAGCCTGGGTGTTGAGTTCGGCGGGGCGATCGGCGTTGTGTTCTATCTGGCGCAGGCCATTTCGGTGGCCATGTATGTCATCGGTTTTACCGAGGCGTTTGTGGGAACCTTCTCTGCCTGGGAAAACCACTTTGTTATCATCGCGACGCTGATCAATGTCGCGACATTCGTCTGCGTGTATATCGGAGCAGGCTGGACCATCAAAGTTCAGTATTTCATTCTCGCGATTCTGGGCGCTGCACTGGCGTCTTTCTACCTGGGTGCCTTCTCCAGCTTTGAGTTTGGTATCATGCGCGAGAATCTCATGCCCCATTACGACGCGGGCGAATCGCTGTTTACAATGTTTGCACTCTTCTTCCCGGCGGTGACCGGCATCATGGCGGGTGCCAATATGTCCGGGGATTTGAAAAACCCTTCGCGATCCATTCCGAAAGGGACATTGGGAGCCGTCATCGTAACCGCGGTGATATACCTGTCACTGGCATTCGTGCTGGGGGGCACGCGGCCTCATGCGGATCTGATCGACAACAACCTGATCATGAAAAACATTTCCGTCTGGCCGGTGCTGATCACCGCCGGCGTGTTCGCCGCGACGCTCTCGTCGGCGCTGGGCTCCATGATGGGCGCGCCACGGATTCTGCAGGCGTTCGCTCGTGACGATATTTTCAAACGGCTCTCGTTTTTTGGTGCGGGCAGCGGCTCCAGTCGTGAGCCACGCAGGGCAACCGTACTGACGTTCGTAATCGCCCAGATCTGTATTCTGCTGGGCGACCTGAATGCCATCGCTCCCATCATCACGATGTTTTTCATGATCACGTACGGCTTGTTGAATCTGGCGACGTTTTACGAAGCGATCACGAAGAATCCCAGCTATCGACCGACGTTCCGCTATTGCCACTGGTCGGTCTCTTTAGCGGGCACGGTGGGCTGCCTGGCGGTGATGTTTTTGATCAACTGGATCTGGGCGAGTGCCAGTATCGTAATGATCAGCGGCTTATACTGGTTTATCCACTATCGCGAAGTCGAGTCCCGCTGGGGCGATCTGCACAGCGGTATGGTATTCGAACGTGCCCGTCAAAGTCTGTTGAAGCTTGAACAGGAAGCCTATCATCCCAAGAACTGGCGGCCGATCATTCTGACATTAAGCGGCACAGCCTGGAATCGACCACATTTAGCGGTCTACGGTCACTGGCTCACGGCAGGGCACGGCATTCTTTCGATTGCGCATGTGGTCACGGGAGATATCGAGGAGCATGCGGAACGCCGCGAGAAATTCGAAAACACCCTGCGCGCGTTCATCGCGAAAGAAGAACTGCTCGCGTTTCCGGCAGTGGTTGTCTCGGAATACCTTTCAGATGGAGTCGAGGCGCTGGTGCAATGTCACGGCATCGGCGGCTTGCGACCAAACACCGTTTTGCTGGGCTGGCCGAACAATCCCCAGAAGTCAGAGTCATTCGGGTCGACTGTTCGTCTTGTTTCCCGACTGGGCCGCAGTATCATCGCGCTGCGTTTTCTCGGCTATCGGGAAGATGAAGGCGAACCCACAGGCCCGATGGTTGATCCCTGGGATGTCCCCATCGGTACGATCGACGTCTGGTGGCGTGGCCGGCGGAATGGATCACTGATGCTGCTGCTGGCGCACCTGTTACATCAGAACCCCGCCTGGCGCCGCAACCGGATTCGCGTGCTGCGTGCCGTTGTGAATGACGAAGCGGTCGAAGAAGTGACACGCCACATCGAAGAACTTTCCGCCTCCGCGCGAATTGCCGCCGAACCGGTGATTGTGGTTTCTTCCGATCCTGCCCAGGCGATTCAACAAACCTCGGCAGAAGCGGCGGTTGTGATTCTCGGATTTGAACCACCTGAAGAAAGCGCTGAAGCAGCGTTCTTTGCCCGCATGGAATCATTCGTCGGAGATCTGCCGCGCGTGCTCTTCATCGAAAGTGCCGGCGGCATGGAACTGGAATCGTAACCTGCAACCGTGATTCGCCGTGCATGGATAGACTCCTGCTTTTATTATACCCCCCTGACCTGGTTCTCAACGAATTTATTTTCGAGATCTGAATAGAGAAACCGTCGGACGATTTGCCATTCCTCTTTGGCTTCCGTTCGCTGTGGAGTCTGATAGAATAAAGATGACCACTCGGAGTATCTGAAATCACTATCAAACAGGAATATCTCATGCGTCATCAACTGATAAGAAATATTGTGTGTCCCCTGATCGCGGCGGCGGTTGTGTTTTCGTTGTGTCAGTCTGTGATGGCAGCCGAAAAGTACGAACTGAAAGTCGTGACGGATCGGCCCGATGCGATTTATCAAGCAGGGGAAGAGGCGACGTTTCTGATCTCCGTGACGAAAGACGGTAAGCCACTCGCCGATGAGAGTGGTGAGACGATAACATATCGAGTCGATGATTATATCAGCAGTGGCCCCAATTATCCGAACGGAAAACTGACCGTGGGCAGTGAGCCGGCGGTCGTAAAAGTGACGGCGGACAAACCCGGATTTCTCCGCTGTGTGGTGACTTTGGATGCGAATAAAAAACTGACAAAAACAGCCGGGGCCGCGTTTTCACCACAAGAGATTGAACCCAGTCTGCCTGTGCCTGCCGACTTTGATGAGTTCTGGACCGAACAGAAACGCAAGCTGGCGGAAGTTCCCGCCAAAGCGAAGCTGACGCCGGTCACCCAGCCGAACAATAAGATTGAATGCTTTGACCTGCAGGTGGACTGTCTCGGCGGAGCGCCGGTTTCCGGTTACCTGGGGAAACCGAAAGATGCAAAACCCAAGAGCCTGCCTGCGATTCTGTGGGTGCACGGCGCGGGAGTTCGCAGTTCCTCGCTGGGCAATGCCATCAAAGGGGCGAACGCAGGCATGCTGTCGCTGGATATCAACGCGCACGGCCTGCCTAACGGCAAAACGGCAGAGTTCTATAAAGAACAGTACGCGGGCCCCCTCAAAGGATATCCGCACTTCGGTCGTGAGGACCGCGAGACGACTTATTTTGTCGGCATGTTTTTACGTTTGATTCGCGCGATGGATTATCTGACTTCGCAACCGGAATGGGACGGAAAAACACTGATCGTGATCGGCCACAGCCAGGGCGGCGGACAGGCGCTGGCTGCCGGTGGTCTGGATGACCGAGTGACATTCATCGCAACGGGCGTGCCTGCCATCTGCGATCATTCCGGGCGCGCTGCCGGACGCATCAACGGCTGGCCAAAACTGGTCACCACACTGCCCGATGGGACGCCTGCAGCTGCGGAACTGAAAGCAGCGCAGTATGTAGACGGCGTCAACTTCGCCAGTCGCAGCAAAGCCGATGCGATTATGAGCGTTGGTTTCATCGACGTCACGTGCCCCCCTTCCAGCTGTTACGCCGCCTATAACCAGTTGAAAGGCAAAAAGCAGGTCATCAACAAACCCCTGATGGGCCACGCCGCCCCGGCGGACATTCACAAGGCGTTCTTTGATGCCGTGCTGAAGCATGTGGAGGAGCAGGCGAAGAAGTAGGGGCTCTTTCCCTGTTTATGCACTCTTTCAAGCAGAAGAGTCATGGCTTTTAAAGAACTACCAAACCTGGATCAGTGCCGCCCGTTTGCTTATGACCGTGAGTCAACAGATCGCGGTTCTAGAATTGGCGGTACTGCCCCGGCAAATGCAAAGCCCTATATTTCTGATGTGTATTCGAAATATTTCAGTACGATCGAATTTGAGACAGGCTGGGCTGTCTCACTGTTTTATTCCTTCGAAATATTCGGAAACGATGAAACTCGGGACATCATCTCGTTTAATAATCAGGTTCTTTTCCCCTCGAATCTGATACAGGCAGTCGTCCATAAAGGAGGAGAGTCAGCTGGTACATCAGAGATTAAAGCAGAAGTGACCTGTCAGCGAGTCCGTTTTGAATCCATTCAGACAGATCGGATGACGGACTACCCGGAGTATGTCAAACCCTGGTCTAAAGTGGGTGGGAGACCATTCATTGATAATATAGCTCGTGTCGGACCTGCATTTGACGAGTTAGAACAAAACGGATATCGGCAGTTGTTTCAATTCGATACCCCTGACCCAAGTCGCCAATCGTATATCGATGGTTTTCCCTGGGACCCCGGCTGGTTGCATGTCTTCGTGCGGGGAGAGTATCTCAACGATGCTGATTTTGCTTTCGTGGTTCAACAGTAATAGTTGCTCATACCTACTCGAACGAATCAATTAAAGGTCAGCATTATGGACGTATCGTTTACCAATTCGCGTGAAGAAGTCGCTGCGGCGAAGCGGGTCGAGACGGACTGGGCGGCATTGAGTACAGGACAGCAGATTCGTTCGCTGGAAGTGGATGGGTATGTCGTCCTGCCGGACCTGTTGTCCGCAGAGCAGATTGCGGGGATCCGTGCAGAACTGATGCGGCTGCCGACGCAGGGAACTGATTACAGCGCGCATCAGCGGGGATTCAGCGGTGTGCAGTGGACCGACTCGCCGAATGCGATCTCGGTGATTGCGCTGCCGGCGATGATTTCATTTCTGGAGCGGCTGTTCGGGGATGAGCTGATCTGTACGTCCTGCACCTACGCGGTTTCACAGCCGGGGCATCCGGGAATTGCCATTCATACGGACGCGCAACCCTACGGTTCGAAAATATTTGGACTGGGTGCCAGTTCTCCCTGTCTGGTGCGGGTACTGTATTACCTGGATGACCTGACGCCTGAGCACAGCCCGTTCAAAGTGATTCCCGGTTCGCATCTTTCACTGCACGCGGACGGCAACCCGTATCGACGTTACCTGTCGCATGAAGATGAAATGCTGGTCACCTGCCGGGCGGGCTCGGCGGTGATCATCAACCAGAAAGTGTTCCACGCCAATTATCCGAATTTCAGCGATACCGACCGGCACCTGCTGGCGATTGCCTATCGCCCGGCGTGGGCGGGTCCGATTGGAGAAGTGCCCGATTATGACCCGGAGCAGGTACAGACGTTACCCGAAAACGTGCGACCGCTGTTTCGCAGCCTGAACACGCAGAAGATTGACTATGATCTGCCGAACCGGCCCGATAATATGGCGAGTTCTGCGCCGGGGATCAGTCCGAAACGGTATGAGTGAGTCCGGTTGCAGGTTGGCCAGCGATTGAGTAGGGTGAGGGTTCTACAACCAAACCTGTTCAATCTGCAAGGAGTGTTTTGATGAGCGAACGAATTATTATGCGTACGGGCGAAAGCCTGGTGGCGGGTGGGCCTCCGTTTACGGCTGCGGAACCGGAAGTCGTGATTGGTGAACTGGATGGCCCCGTGGGGACGGCGATTGCCACGCTGACCGGCGGACAGTCGGCGGGTCACTCGAAGGTCTTCGCGATTCTGAATACTGACATCCAGGTCAGACCCGTGACGCTGATGGTGAGCAAGGTGACGGTCAAGAGCAGTGCCTACACGAATATTCTGATGGGTACCGTGCAGGCGGCGATTGCCAATGGGGTACTGGATGCGGTACGCGCAGGTGACCTGCCCAAAGAGAAAGCGAATGATCTGGGCATTATCTGTTCGGTCTGGCTGAATCCGGGCGCGGCCACCGACGAGAACCTGGACCACAAGGCGCTGTTCGAAATTCATCGTAAAGCGACCGCGCAGGCGATACATAAAGCGATGCACAACGAACCCTCCATCGACTGGCTGCTGGAACACCAGGACGAGATCACACACAAATACTACCAGAAGGGTCTGGACGGCACTCTGTAAGCGGCTCGATGTGACAAGCTGTCGTCCCTGAACTGAGCTGCATCAGCGGACAGGAAACCACGACAATTCTGCAGAGTAAACCTGTCAATAGTGACAATCAAAAGCGAGGCCTGTTTCTGACGGGGCTCGTTTTTTTTACGTCTCTACGTGACTGCCGTGGTGAGAAAAATCAGTCGACTGTGCGCTGCGCGACCAGTCTGAAAGCTGAGCAGACACATCAGAAGCAACAAACGGTTTTGTTGACGATCAATTCACCATCGCTAACGAATCGTTTTCGCGAAGAGAAACAGGAATCGAAAAAGACAACTGCAGTCTTCATCCCCACTTTGAAAAAAAAGGAAGGCCATCCGGCGATACTTTCTGTGAGGTTTTTGATGGCTGGCATATCTGTTGCACATTTTTCAGTCATCGCAACGCCGGCAGGGAATGCCATGAGGTTGCACCATGTGCGAGCACGGTTTCGGATGCAGCGAACCTGGCACCTCGATCAGGTTGATGACTCTCAAGGGGTGTCCGGCATCTGAAAGAATGTCGCAGTAGAGGCGCGAACTACTGCAGCGGGTCGGCGGTCAAAGCCGAAATCAATGCCTTTTACATATTCAAGAGAAGGAGATCGTAATGGTAATACAGATGTCGAAGTATTTCTTCATCTTAACCTTATCTTTGTTTCTGAACCCCTGGAGTGGCGCAGTGTTAAATTCAGTGAATGCTCAGGAGCCGGCTATTTCCAGTCGCGATATCGACCCGGCTTTTGAGAGGGGAACAAGCAGATACGAAGAAGACCACTGGTTCGACAAAGAGTGGTGGTACGACAACGAAAATGAAGACGAGCAGTGGTTCAGCGACGACTGGTGGTACGACGACGAGGAAGAATATACCTATCGCTATGGAGAATCTGACCTCTATGACGACGAATTCTATGGCGATGACCATTACTACGAAGACGATGACTGGCCGGAAGAATGGTGGGAAGATGGTGAATCAGAAAACCGTTACGGAGATTACCGGGGACTTGATACAGATTACTTCTTTACCAATGAATTCTATGGAGAGGGAGTTCGTCCGGAAAATGAAGAATATCTGGATTCCGACTGGTGGGAAGAGGATCGCAGTGAGGAAGGATACGACTCCAGTTACTCCGACGACCACGATCAATATTACACCGCTGATGACTGGTGGGACTAAGCTCAGGGGGAGAGTAGAGTGTTGAGGGACGATCCGTGTACCCGCTGGATCAAAGTGATTTTCTCCCGGCGGGGCACGGTTTCCCTCTCCTGTTGAAAGTTCCGAAATCTAAAATAATTTGAGTCAACAACAATTAAAGGAGTTTGATTAATGAATTTCAGTAAGTCTGTACTGTATACGTCTGCCTTTGGTCTGGCTGTGGCACTGGTTGTGCCGGCACAGGCTGATGACAAAACCAGATCTCAACAAGATCAATCAAGTCAGAAATCAGCGCAGAAACAAAGTCGACATTCAAAAGACAAACCACATTCGCAGCGCGGGGACCGCGCGCGACAGCAGTCATCAACAGATCGCAATCAGAACCGCTACCATCTGGATATGGAAGGCTGGGTCCATGTGGGCGTTGACTATGACCGTGATGGTATGTACGACGCCGTCGAGACGATTTTTCTGTATGACCTGGAAAAAGCCCAGAACCAGAGTCGGCAGCGATCTCAAGCACGTCGGGGTTCGGCGCGCCTGCAGCGTGGAGAGCGCGGCCAGCGAGGCCAGCAGGTGCAGCTCACCGGTAAAATCAAAAATCTTCAGGAAAAGAAAATGACTTCTTCAGACCAGAAACAGATGGTCGCGAAGTTGAAGACCGATGAAGGCAAAACCCTGCGAGTCTGCCTGGGAACGAAAGAGAAAGTGAGTCAGCTTGACCTGGAAAAAGGCGACGAAATCAATGTCAAAGGCGTTCGAGCCAGAATCAATGATGAAGCCGCTGTCATGGCGCAGTTCGTTTCCTTCGAAGGCGAGTCGATCCAGAATCAACTTCCCCAGCAACAGCGACTGAGAAAATTCCAGGGAACCATCCAGAATACGCGAAAGACCAGCTTCCGGGGACGCAATGGTCGGTTCCTCGTTGCTGATTTAGCACTGAATGGACAAGAGAAAACCCGACGTGTCAATCTGGGACCCGCCAGTGAATTTGAAGATGTGGAGATCTCGGAAGGGACATCCATTAAACTGCTGGCGCGGGAAGGCAGAATCAATAATCAGGAAGCACTGATCGCGCAACTGATCCGCGTGAACGGACAGAGCATTGATGTCCGCGAACCAACCCGACGTACGATTCGCGGTGAAATGAAATCTCGCAAGTCACTTGAAGCGCGCGAAACGCGTCAGGAGACAGCAGATTCCAATCGCGATGAGCAAAGTATTCGTTAAGCATAACGGTACGCTTGCCGACAGCTCATCAGCGTAACGAGGCGATGGCTTCCGCTTTCAGGCAGCCATCGCTTTTTTGCTGCGCCCTGTAATACTTCATTGGGTAAGAAACAGTTCTGGCAGACGACGAAGCAGCGGTTCAGACTTTGATATCACACAGGGGGATGATGGTGCTGGTGGATTCCAGCAGCTGTTTGATCGTGACGCGTGCGAAGGCGGCTTCGGTTTCGGCATAAACGCGGTCCAGTTCTGCATGCAGCGGGCACAGGCTGGTGTGCGACTTGAGGCCCAGCGGACAGGCTTTGATTCGCTCCAGGGGAGCGATGGCGTTGACGATATCCAGAATCGTCAGTTCGCCGCTCTCTGCAATCAGTTCGTAGCCCCCTTTGGGTCCACTTTTGGAGCTCACGATTCCCGATGCCGCCAGGTCCTGCAGGACGCGGGTCAGATAGCGACGGGGGACTTTGGTCCGCTCGGCCAGGAAGTCGGCTGATGCCGGTTTTCCGGGTTGTCCTGCCAGACAGGCGACCGCGCGCAGGGCATATTCGTGAGTTTTAGAGAGCATTTCGGAGTTCCAGGTCGTTTTTTAAAAATATCCTCAATTCTACACCTTGACATGCAGAATTATATTCTATACCTTTTGGTGTAGTATAACAGTTTTAACCTGTATTTCAAGGTTTCTCTGGGGAGAACTCATTATGTTAAGCGCTAAAACGATCCAAATTGTCAAGGAAATCACGCCGACGGTCGCCGCCAATGCGGAAACGGTCACCCGGGTTTTCTACAAACGCATGTTCCAGGAGAACCCCGAAGTGCAGGCCTATTTCAATCAGGCCCACCAGCATTCGGGCGGACAGCAGAAAGCCCTGGCGGGTGCCATCTGTGCCTACTTCACGCACATCGATAATCTGGCAGCGTTGACCCCCGCGGTGGAACTGATCGCGCAGAAACATTGCTCGCTGGGGATACAACCCGAGCACTATCCGATCGTCGGCAAACATCTGCTGGCAGCCATCAAAGAGGTGATGGGGGACGGTGCGACCGACGAAGTGCTGGCTGCGGTCGGGGAAGCTTATCAGCTGCTGGCGGATGTCTGTATTGGACGCGAACAACAGATCTATGCAGCCCAACAGGCGGCGGTCGGGGGCTGGAACGGTTACCGTTCGTTTGTCGTCGATCGCAAGGAGCAGGAAAGCGATGTAGTGACTTCGTTCTATCTCAAACCAGCCGATGGTCAGCCGATTCCCGACTATCAGCCGGGACAGTATATCACGGTGAAGATTGATCACCCCACCACGCCGACCTCGCCGCGGAACTACAGTCTCTCGGATCAGCCGGGACAGGGATATTACCGAATCAGCGTGAAGAAAGAAGGCCCGTTGACGGCGGATGCGCCTGGTGGTCTGATCTCGAATTATCTGCACGAACAGGTCGAGCTCGGCGATACTCTGCAGATCGGGCCTCCCTGTGGCGAGTTCACACTGGCAGCAGATACGCCTTCAACACGCCCGGTAGTACTGCTGGCGGGTGGAATTGGCATCACGCCGTTACTGGCGATGGCGAAAACACTGATCGCGACGCAACCCGAGCGGCCCGTTTACCTGCTGCAGGCCGCCCGCAACAGCAGCACGCATGCCTTTGCGGAAGAAGTGCAGCAGATGCAGACGAATGGTTCAAAGTTGCAGACACGTGTGATCTACGACCAGCCCCTGGAAGGGGATGTGGAACAGCAGCGGTGTGATGCGACGGGTGTTGTGAGCGAAAGCCTGCTGCGGGAGTGGACGCCGTTTGAAGACGCCGAATACTATTTCTGCGGGCCGAAAGCCTTCATGCAGAATGTGTATCGCAGCCTGCAGACCCTGGATGTGGGCGACGATCGAATTCACTTTGAATTCTTCGGTCCGCGACAGGATATCGAGAGCGCAGCTGCGGTTGGCTGATACATTTTTATAGAGACGATCGATACGAAACGGCTTCTGGATGGATGGTCATTCAGAAGCCGATTGATATTTAGAAGTTTAATAACCGTTGAGGCACAACCGGGGCTAAAGCTCTGCGGCTAATTTTGCGTTCGCTGCGAGTAATCTTACCTCTAATCGGGTGGTGCGTTTTCGTCGCATTTTTTGCAGTTGAGCTGATGGCCCAGCATCGAGGCGCGGCCGGCGGCGGTTGTGACCCAGGGGCGTTCTTCGAGCGGCGGGTTGTGGCGGACATGCTGATTGTGGCCGCACGCGAGTTGCGCGACCCAGTGACCTTCTTCGTCAGTGTGATAGCCGGTAATGGGCTGCTGCATGGAGTGTCCTGCTGAAATCGTTGCTCAGTCGCTGGAACTTTTTTTGAACTGTTCGTTGATCGACTTGAGGGTTTCTTCGGTGAGAGCCTGGCCGCCTTTCGGGCCGACGTTGTTGCTTTCGATGATCGCACTGTAGCTGCCGCCTCGCACCGCGCGTTCACTGGGTACGTAGGAACCGGGTCCACAAAGCTGAATCACAAACGTCTGCAGGGCCGGGCTGCGGGATTTCATCTGAGTGCCGAAATCGGTGAAGAGTTCGAAATCGTTCGTGGCAAGAGCGACATCGCCCAGTCGCAGGGTGTGCAGTTCCATCTGATACGGTTTTTCTGTGCCGGCATGCTGGGCGTCATAGCGATCAAGGACACGCTGTTTCCAGTTTTTGATCCAGACCTTCGAAGGATCACTAGCATAGGCAACGACTTCTTTTTTCACACGGGCATAATCTTCGTCGGTGACGATCTGCCGGGGGAGTTCGATGGTTCTGACTTCGTGTTTCAGAACCGGATCGGCGTGCTTTTCCTGTTGCGCGCCGGCGTAGGCTTCTTCCCAGGCGTTGACGATGCGACGTGAAATCTCTTCCAGCAGTGTCAACTCACGCAGCTTCATCATGCGGGCTTCGGCCGATTTGCGATACATGGGGCGAGGCACCTGATCACCGCCGGCACCGGTCCAGCCGAGCACGCAGAGCTGGTCGCCGTACTTCTTTTTTAATGTTTCGCGGACGGGATGCCAGTAGTCGGCGTTGACAGCGGAGCGACCTTCGACGGCCTGTGCGGGGCAGGCGACGTTGACTGCGGTGGCGATCAGTTTGTCTTCATTGTTCCAGAAAAAGAGAACTTCGACGCCGTGATCTTCGTAGCCTTCGATACCGCGAAAATCTTTGACGCTGGTGCTGCCATACATTTTCGCCCAGCCCCCTTCGTACAGGGCGCGCCGATTCTGTGCGACAACCGCATGCCCCAGTCCCCAGCCAGCACGGGCGGGCTGGCGATTGTTCCAGGCCTCGAGAATGGCGTCAGCAATTTTCTGCGAGGCGAATTCCACGAACTCGGCCGGTTTCGTGACACCGGTTTCCGGCAACGTATAGCGTCCTTCAATCATCGTAGGGGCGGTGTGAGTGTGCGTGGCGTTCATGATGACCTTCTTGAGGTCAAGGCCGGGCACTTTGTTTTTGAGTTTGTCGCGAACCGCTTCATGGATGCCGCCACGAATGCAGACCAGGTCGCAGGAGACAAAAACAGCGTGTTCCAGTGATTTGTCTCCTTCGCGCGATTCCAAAACCAGCGCTGTGGCGGTAACCGGGCTTTCCACTGTTTTGGCGATGCGAGTTCGCATCTGGCCGGTCAGCGAGACGGGCAGTTGGGGAGTGATATCTGTCGTCGCAGCGCCCACGTATAATTCCGCAGCTTGCGACGGCGTTGCCATCAGTAGTGCCAGCAGGAGCAGCAGCCCCAGTGATGTCAGCTTTAACAATCGTTTCAGATCTGAAAACGGGCGTGCGGGCATGGTGTACTCCTCCGGGTTAGCTGTGATTGGTTTCAGGCACTCTCAAGGGGTTCGAAGTCGGCTTCCTGGAAATCGTCGACGCTGGTGAGCCAGTGTTTCTGAATGAAGGCCTGATGAGCGGGATGGTTGCTGTAGAAATCGTATTGTTCCTGCGTGTCGAACCGCATGCTGATGCCGAACGTATGCGGATTTTTGGGGCTGGTCTGGCGACGGATGACGAAGTCTTTGACATCCTGAATTTCCGCCAGGGCCGCGGCGGCGGTGAGGAACGTGGTTTCTTCGTCAGAACCGTGCGAATGTTTGAGGCGAAAGGTGACGGTGTGTTCAATCACGGGTGACTTTCCTGTTGTTCAATATCGATTTCATTTAGCCGTTGATGCTGTCTTACATGGTAAATTAAGAACGTTAATTATGCTATCATATCGGGACCTGTTTTTTCTACCACGAAAAATACGAAATGACACGAACGAGTTCTGGTGACCGGGATCTGCACAGAGTAGCATGAAGATTCAGCCTGTCATTGAATCGCTTATTCAGATGAATCAAACATGGATATTGAGAGACATTGAAATCCAACTTATGAATAAATTTCGAATCAGAAGATTTTCGACACTCTATTATTTCATTCTGCTCTGTTCTTGCAGTCTGTCTGTGAGTGGCGCCGAGCCCGATCAAAATGAATTATTGAAACAGCAGATCGAGCAGGCGTGGCAGGTGACCTGGACGCGGTTTTATCGACCAGAGACGCATCTGTTTTATGATTATCTCAGCAGCTATGAGCCGGGGAAAGAACTCGGTCATCTGCCGACGGCGGCAGAAGTCCAGCGGCAGTTTCCCAATCCGTGTGGATACAGCACCGGGATGGAAGACGGCATGATCCTGGGTGGTGCCATGCTGAGTACCATTGTCGACATGTACGACGTCACCGGGAAGGAAAAACTCAAAACGGACATCGACAACGTGTTTCAAGGCATCAAGCTCTGCGCGACCGTGCATGGCGTCCCCGGTTTCATTGCCCGCGCGGTCTGTGTTGAAGATGGGAAAAGCGTCTACATCAACTCCTCCCGCGATCAATACACACATTGTGTACACGGCTTGTGGAGGTATTATCACAGCCCGCTCTGCAATGCGGAAACGAAACAGGAGATCCGTGCGATCTTGTCTGCGGTCGCCGACCGGATGATTGCCAATGTGACGGCGGAGACGAACTATGATTTTCTACGGGCGGATGGCAAACGCTGTCCGCTGGGGATCTGCCGGATGTGGAATGTGCGACCCCACGAAGCAGCGCGGCTGCCGATGATTTATGCGGCGGCCTGGGATGTGACGGGGGAGGAAAAGTATCGGAAACAGTACCGCCACTACCTGACGCCGGCGATCCGACAGAGCCAGTCGATGAAACCGGACGAACATCATGCGGCTTACGTATATGTGCAGATGCAATGTTCGTTCGAGTTGCTGCATCAGTTGGAACAGGATCCTGAACTCAAAGCCGACCTGCACGGGTTGATGAAACAGACGGCGGAAAAGGCACTCTCCAAAATCAGTCATGCCCGTAAAGCCCTGTATGACCTGGACCTGACGGTGCTGGGGCCCGACTGGCGAGCAGCCGAAAAGTGGATCACGCAAGGCGAGTATCGCAATCCGCAGTGGGGTGCCTACCGACGCGTGTGGCATGCGATCCGCGAAGCAGGGGAACTTTCACTCGTCCCGCTGATGGTAACCGATCTGTCGATTACCGAGGTACAAAAACAGGACCTGGAAAAAATAATCCTGCGAATGGACTACGAACAGACCTCCAGTTGCGGCGTGGTCTATCATCTAGCCGCGTACTGGAAAGCCCGTAAACGCGGGTTGTTTTAAAAACAGTGTTTTTTTGCTACCACGAAAAAAACGAAATGACACGAAACATGATAAGGGGTAAGCCTGAATGCAATTCGGGCCGAGCGGAGCGAGCAGGAGGTCGCAGCTGCTGGATTCGTTTCAGATCTGAGCATTCTATACTTTCCCGACACGGTCGGACGAGCCGGACCGTGGCAGCCGTGAGGTGAATCCAGTTAGCCACAGTTCTTTCCGAAATGTCCGTTAACCGCGGCTAACGTCGTACGGCTAATGGTGAAATATCGGATGGCCCCGGATGCAATCCGGGGTTGTCATAGACAACAGGAAACTGTCAGGAAAGACATTCAAACCAGATCAACAACTTCGAGCTAATCAACCAAAGTGTGCACTCCCGTATGACACCTGTCTGGAACGGATTGCATGAGATTCACATCCTGGAGTATTGTATTTATTATCGAAAATAATACGAAACGAGAATGAGTGGACAGGGGACGTACTTTGATGACACAACAGGAAAAGATGGATGAATTCTGGTTGTGGTTTGAGAGTCAAGCCGAACAACTCGTAGACCAACCTTCACTGGAAATCATAGACGAACTGGCAGAACAACTGGCGAATGTTGACAGTGGAATTACCGCTGAAGTGTCAAACATAACTGAAAACAGTGATCGCGAACTGATAATTACTGCTCACGGGGATATCTTGCGTTTTGAACTGATCGGGACGCTGGTGCAACGGGCGCCGCAGATTCCGGGCTGGCAGGTTCTGGCATTGAAACCGCCCCGTGGATTTGCGTTTCACATTGATGGAAAAGAACGTCTCTCGATCAGTGACTGGCGGTTTGTGCCTCTCAAGTCTTCGCCCGAATTCGATGAAATTGGCTTGCGCATTGAGATGCCGGAACGGGATGCCCAAAAACTCAATGAGGATGCGTTGTCTCTGGTGCTTGAAGAAGGGGTGGGTGAGGTGTTATTGTCACTGTGTTCTCATATCGAATTCGGGTTCAGCGAGACAGCCGGCGCGCTGTCGATTCATTCGCTGGCCGAAACGATCTCTGACTGGGCCCTCGCGCGGGGACCGAAATCCATGCGAGCCTGGTTACCACCCCTGGAGCAGCACTGATGTTTGCATGGCTTGTCGAAGAGATGGCGTCGATCAACACCAACAAGTTTCACCTTGTCGATGGTCCGCTGCCGCCTGAAAAACGAAAACTGGTGGAAACGACGGAAATCCCTGTTCCCCCTTCGTACAAAAACTTCGTAATTCAGTTCGGCAACGCACAGCTGTATCGGAAAGGGAGCAATTACGTCGTGCAGATCTACGCCGTTCCGCAGGACGCAGAATCGGAAGAGGGAGAACCGCTGTTGAATATTGGTAGAGCGGGGATGGGCTGGGTTTACTTTAAGGAATCATTGCTGGTGGAGGGGAAAGAGTCTCCGATCTTTGAGTGGCGGTACCGACAGGGGCTGCGGCAGACGGCGGACGGCTTTGATGAATGGTTGAGAAAAAAGTGTACCGCCACTCGAAAGCAGTTCAAGAAAAAAGAATGGCGGCTGATCGCAGAGGGTCCCGCACCTTTCACAGAGCAGGAACAGGCGATTGTGAATGCGCGCAGCAAATTTCGCTGGCGCGTAGTGGGGATTGCCGCCAGCGGCGATCTGCAGTTCGAAGTTCATAACGGTTCGGAGATGGTGCTCCCCTATCTTTCGATCGGGATTCGAGGAAAAATCCACGGAGGCGTTTATCTGCCCATTGGCGAGATCCAGCCGGGAGAGACCCAGGTGATTGAATGCGATTGCTACAAAGATTATGCCGCCGCCGAGGAAGTAGAAGCATACGAAAAGCCGGAACCAGGTCCTGAAGATCGTCAACAGTACTGGGAGTTTAAAGCGTTGAAGAAGATGGAGTGATCGCATGCGAAATGAAACAGTAGAGATCTACTCGGATCAGTCTAATTTTGCTATCATGCGGCATCCGGGACGCAACTTTCCCGGGTCACTGATCCAGGGAGATTCACTGACAAGCCTGTGCCATGCCGCTGATGCCGTGCGACGAGAAATCGATCGTGGTGATCTGGAAGAAGCGAAGGCCGAGCTTGAGATGCTGAGAGAACTGCTCTGGTTCCGATTGCAGCATTACGAAACCGTGCTGGTTGAGCATGCATGTGAGTTGCCATTTCCACGGGGACTGCAGCCCGAGCCTCCGCTGGAGGTGTTTGATGACGAGGACGAGTGAAACTGCCGGTTATTTTTCTACCACGAAAAACACGAAAGTAGTGGTGCTTTTACATGACACACAACGTGATGTTTCTAAGGCCTGGATAAAGCCATGCGATATACCGAAGACGATATTCAAATATTTGATAAGCGTGACCATATGGGATTTGTCAGATCTCATCCGAAGATGTTTCTGCCTCATGAAAATGTGAGCTGTGGTTTTTTTCTGGGGATGATGACTGATCAGGTCGTTTCGATTACTGAAACACCAATACTCGCATGTCGCTTTCAGGACTGGTGGTGCCTGGCCGCAACAACCGACTGGATTCCCGAAACACACCTGAAGGATCTGCCAAACTATTTTCAATCAATGATCGCCTGCCCGGAATGGGCGATCAACACGGTCCGATTTGAAATTGTGATGAATGTTTTCCTGGACGACGTGTTTACTTGCACACAAAAGGAAACAATGCTTATCAAGGGAGAGTTACCGGCGGCAGAAGTGATTGACGAGGCGCGAAAGTGCAGTAGTGACTGGCAGCGGATCCTGTTGTTTCGGAAATCAAACCCTTGAGGATCTGAATCACGTATCTTCCAGAACCCGTTGGAGCGTGGTCAGGCCGAGGGGCATGTGGCGGGGTTCGTTGCTGTCGAGCAGGGTCAGGCCGATGTGCAGAGCCCAGCCCTGGGCGCGTCTGATCTGCGTCGGTTCGGCGTTGTAGAGAGTAAAGAATTCCTGCCGTTTGACTGCTGTATCGAGGAGCAACCAGGCACAGGCCAGATCGGTGGCGGCGTCGCCTCCGTTCAGGTCGCCCCAGTCGATGATGCCGACCAGAGTGCCGTCCCGGATAATGATATTGCGGGGATGCAGGTCACCGTGCAGCCAGATGCGGTCGGTACTGGCAGGTGTAGAGCAGAGTTCTTCCCAGAGTGCTGCCAGCCGGGGGGCATCCACTTCGGGATGATTCCGCTGCCGCGCGAGTCGTTCGGTGACTCCCGGAGTGCGGGTGTGCAGCGGTATGCCACGAAAGGGATTTTCGGGGGCATCGGACGACGCGGGCTGATGCAGGGCCTGTAATGTTGCGGCCAGAAGACGAACATCGGCGGCACTGAAATCATGCGCGTCGGCGGTGGTACCGGGAATCCAGCGGACGATGCTCCACGACCACGGGAAGTTGGAGTCCGGTTGGCCGAGATGAATCGGCAGGGGGACTTCGAGCGGAAGCCGGGCCGCCAGTTCCGGGAGCCATTGCTGTTCATGCAGCAGTAGTGGGACGGCCAGTTCGCGGCGGGGGAGACGGACCGCGTAGTCGGTGCCAAGCAGAAAAGTGACGTTGTCCCAGCCTTCATCAACGAGCGTAATTGGCAGATCGGCCAGCGCAGGAAACTGAGCTGACAGCAGTCGCTGGACTGTTGAGAGGTCGATCTGAATTTCTGCACGGGGCTGGTTCACGGGGAGGTACTTCTATGGTCTGAGTGAAACCTGTTAAAACTCTAAAATGATTCTCTGTCTCGCAAGGGCTGATGTTTAGAGGTTCGCGTTTTATAAATCGAAATCAAAACCAGCGTTACTACTCCCAGACTCAACAGGACCAGCCAAAACAAGAAAGGGCTGTTTCGCAGTCGGGGGAACAGTGCTTCGCTTTTTTCATCCAGCGATTCCGGGCGTTTCAGAGTTTCGAGTTTCCCGTCCTTTTCGATGGCAACGGGATCGTTGAAGAGGAACAGAGAATCCAGTTGAAGGACGGAGTCATCTTTCCAGACCTGATAATCGCTGAAATCGATGACGTAATGCTCGGGGTCGCGGTCGGTCAGTTGCGTCCGGGTATCGAAAATATACTGGCGTACGACCGGGCCGATCTGGGGATGCTGCTCAGGTATCACCTGGATTTTCACGGATGTCTCAAGACCTGGAATCTCGTCGTTCCATTCTTCCACGAGCATTGTTTTCAGGTTGAGGCGCACTTTCACGCCCTGTTCGCCGGTCGCCGGGCTGCAGATTCTGGTCTGCAGAACCGGTTTACCGTCCTGCGAAATCACTTCCGTATCCGGCAAGACGCAGAAATTCGGGATGGAGTAGTGACCGATTTCATAGAGACTGTTGACGGGTGAAATGAATTTCTGATCGAGAGTCGTCATGATAGACAGATCATGGGCAGGATGTTCTGTCACCAGAATTGACCGGCTAGGGGAGCGGACGTACTGAATGATCTTATCCTTACGCACCAGATAACCCGAGGTCACGCCGGGATTGCCGGGAGCAAAGATCGGAGTGCCTGCCAGGGGAGTCTGCAGATAATCGATGCGCCAGGAGTCATTGATTTTATACAGTCGTGCGACGGTCTGTTTTGACTGCTCAGCCTGACCTTTTGTCATTGTAACCAGGCAGCAGAAACCGGTGTGCTTCCGCTGTGTCGCTTCAAAGCCGCGCATGATTTCAGAGAGATCAGGAACCGCCAGGGCAACGGCGAGCAGGAAACAGGACATCAAAACACTCCACAAAACAGTGTGAGTTTCAACGGCAGATGAAACCAACGGCAATCAGAGTCGATTGATTTCATTATAACGACTGAACATGGAGATACTACCCGATTCTGCTTCGGGGGGAGATTGATTCTCTGATTTATTATGGATGTGGACTGCTGTCTGAGTTGGATGTTTCGTGACATTTCGTGGTAGAACATTTCAGTTCGAACATTTCATTGGTTTCCGTTGTAGCTTGATACCGGTGCGATACTCGCCAGGCGGGCGGATACGTGGGGGGCGACTCTACACCAGGGGGCAGGTTGGTCAACTGAATCCTGATTGTAAGCTTTCTCTGACAGTTTCCTGTTGTCTGCGACAACCCCGGATTACATCCGGGGCTACCCGTTATTTCACCATTAGCCGTACGGCGTTAGCCGCGGTTAACGGACATTTTGGAAAGAACGGTGGCTAATTGGGTTTATCTCACGTGTCCCACGGTCCGGCTCGTCCGGCCGTGCCGGGAAAGTATGGGATGCTCGGATCTGAAACGAAAC